>ERZ857629.795-NODE-795-length-40092-cov-17.020381_pt1 | contig 40092 bp, 35 predicted proteins | sample MGYA00519700_ERZ857629 | MGnify/ENA primary metagenome ERZ857629 (study PRJEB31778, sample SAMEA3449351) | human gut metagenome | biome: human gut; feature: human-associated habitat; material: faeces | place: United Kingdom | collected 2010/2012 ... | reverse complement strand
TAGCTAAAAATATGTTGATAGAAAAAATTCCCCTTGAAACTATTTCCAAAATAACCGGATTATCAATTGAAAAAGTTGAACAATTACAAAACGAATGAGCCAATAAACTCATTCGTTTTTATAAATTATATATTATTTTTCCCTTATTATAGAACGCGATCCTACCTTTATATCACTCATTCCAATATCCCTAAAATTAAACAAACCTTTACCAATACCACCACGAATCACATAATCACGTTCACTTGCTAAACCGTGTCCCTGATACCAAGTATCGCCATCTAAAAATGTCACTTCTTTAGTAGCACATCCTAACTGATTACTTTTTCCCATTACATATTCAGCAGCTCCACCAGCCATATCATATACACCATAAACATTTCTCGTAGTAGTATCTTGTCTATTATATCCCGCTTTATAACTATCATTTATTCCGATACTAGAACATCCATCTCCAAAACATACCCCATATTTTGAATGACTCAAATATAATACTGCTCCCCACTGTAAATTTGTAACCATTTCAGTTACAGCATTATCACCAAGTTTATACGTTGAACCAAGATTATTAAAAATATTTTGATAATTTTCCAAAGAAGCCTCCACATAAGCCTCCGCATTAGGAACACTTAAATAATTATCCCCATTCTTTGATATCTCATATTTACTAATCCAAAAACCATAACTATTATTACCAAAGGCTGGATGTGTTATATAAGTATTATTTTCTGTTCCAGAAACATTATTAAGTCCGCCTTCAAACTTAATATCAATCCCCTCATCATACGCCTTATAACTGTCACTACCATCTCCTGTAGCATTCCATAACTTATAACTATATCTAGGTATCCATACATAATAACCAAGTATTGAAGAACTATCAATCTTATCTCCAACATTCCTATACTTACTCTTATCCTTAACTACCAAAGCATTAGCCCACTGTTGTTTATTATAATCATACCATAAATAATTCTTATCACTATTACTACTACTAGCTAAAACAAAATTACCATCTTTATAAGTAACCGGTATCATATTATTATATAACCTTGGTCTATTAGCACAAGAATTATCATAATTAGGAACCCTTTCAAATGCTTTTTTCTCACCACTATTAACCGCAATAAATACCTCCATACTAACAGACTTATCAACAATATTACTCTGATCAATTAATTCACAACTAGATATATCATCACAACTCTCACTTATCCAAAAAATAACTACATACTTATCATATTTATCATTATGACTAGGTAAATCCTCCTGAATATTCGTAAGACGCATAGTATCTCCCAAAACATCACTATCAAAAGCAGGATCTAAACTACCCGTAGACAACTTATTACCATTCTTATATAAAACCCATTTTGTATATTTGTTAAGAAAAGCACAATCTACCTTCAAATTCTTAATCATTACATCATATATTAAATCATCTTTTTTATTACTAACAGCCCCTCTTAAAGAAAATTCTAATCTAATAACCTTATCCTTCGTATTAATATTAACTAAATTATCATCAATTGGTTCTAAATTATTCACTGTAACATTCTTATCCCCAATATATTCAACCGTATATTCCCCTACAGTAAGATTAGTTACCGTCCTATTATTAATAATTTGTGTTGTTGCATAAGTAATACCAATTATCCCTAAAATAATTACTACTATTTCAAATACTATAACCAATAAATTCTTATTTTTAAAAGATTTATCCATCTTTATCAAATCCTCTCTACTAACATAATTATAATATACATTTATATAATAAACAAGAAAAAAAAAGCAATAAATTATTCTTTTAAATATTGTAAACTATTAATCTTGGAGAACAAAAGATAAATATTATTCCTCTAAAAATCAAATAAAAATGATTAAGAAATTTTCTTAATCATCTCTATATTTTAAAACCTTATTCTCTCTTCAATATATTTACTTACTTCTTCTAATTTTAAAGTAATTTGTTCCATTGTATCTCTATCCCTTATTGTAACCGTACCATCATTAATCGTATTATCATCCACTGTAACTGTAAAAGGTGTTCCAATAGCATCCGCTCTTCTATAACGCTTACCTATAGAGCCACTATCATCATAACTAGTCATAAAAGACTTGCTAAGTTCTCTATAAAGTTCCATCGCCTTATCACTATGATATTTCTTAACCAATGGTACCACATTACATTTATAAGGAGCCAAATAAGGATGTAATTTCATAACTTCACGAAAATCTCCATCTTCAAGAGTCTCTTTCTTATAAGCATCACATATTACCGTCAAAAATAATCTTTCTACTCCTAAAGAAGGCTCTATAACATAAGGTATATATTTAGAATTATCAACTGGATCAGTATATTCCATATTAACTCCTGAATACTTTTGATGTTGTGATAAATCATAATCTGTTCTTGAAGCAATCCCCCAAAGTTCACCCCAACCAAAAGGAAATTTATATTCAATATCTGTCGTTGCATTACTATAAAAACTTAATTCCTCTTGAGAGTGATCCCTAAGTCTTAAATTCTCTTCCTTGATACCTAAACTAACTAAAAAGTTTTTACAATAATCTTTATAGTATTTAAACCACTCAAGTTCAGTACCAGGCTTACAGAAAAATTCTAATTCCATTTGCTCAAATTCTCTTACTCTAAAAATAAAATTACCGGGAGTTATTTCATTCCTAAAGCTCTTACCAACTTGCCCAATACCAAAAGGTACTTTTAATCTCATACTTCTCTGAACATTTAAATAATCAGCAAAAATTCCTTGCGCCGTCTCTGGTCTTAAATATACTGTACTTTTATTATCTTCAGTGACTCCCTGAAATGTCTTAAACATCAAATTAAACTTTCTAATTTCCGTATAATCTAACTTTCCACATTTAGGACAAACTATTTTATGTTCATTGATATAATCAACAAGTTCACTATCATTCATACTACCAGCATCTTCACACCCATTATCTTCAACCAATTTATCTGCTCTATATCTAGTTTTACAATTCTTACAATCAATTAATGGATCAGAAAATGTTGATATATGACCACTAGCCTCCCAAGTCTTCGGATTCATAAGAATAGCTGCATCAAGTCCAACATTATTAATATCTTCTTGTACAAACTTCTTCATCCAAGCATTTTTTAAATTCTTCTTAAGTTCCACACCAACAGGACCAAAATCCCAAGTATTAGCAAGTCCGCCATATATTTCACTTCCTTGAAATATAAAACCATATTGCTTACAATAGTTAACCATATCTTGCATTTTAATCTCTTCCATAATATTCCTCCTTTAACAAAAAGAGAGATTCTTATCTCGTAAAGACGACTAATGCCGCGGTTCCACTTTACTTATTCTATAAGAATCTCTCATAATATACTGCTGATAGGTTTCCAAGCCCGTCTTCGCACTGATTAACAATTAATTAGATTATAACATCATTATTATTTTATGTCAAATATATTTTTATTTGTTAATTTAAATATGAAGTGCAACTTTTTAATTAATAAGAAAAAAACACTTATCGTGCTTTTTAACCCTGATTATATACAATTAATTTATGCTGAGCCCTTGTAATAGCTACATAATATAAGTATTTTTCATCTACCTGATACTTATTATCAGTATCCGTATAAATAATAACACAATCAAATTCCAATCCCTTAGCCATATATACAGGAACTACTACAAACTCCCTATTAAACTTCTTACTATTATTATCTATCTTAGATATCCCCTTATCCTTAAGAAGCATATATATCTTCTCACACTCACTATTATTCTTAGTAATAATAGCTATACTCTTACCATACTTCTTACATATATCTATATCTGTCAATAACTGTTCTAACAAATTACCCTCTAGCCTTTCCTCTACCGGTATCCTTATATCTCTTCTAATAGCACTAACATAATTTAACTGCAATACCCTATTACTATATTCCACAATTTCATCAGTAGATCTATAAGTCTTATTAAGAACAACATACTTACTATCTGGAAGTATCTTCTTAATATCCTCTAAAGAATTATATCTATAATAAGGATTAATCGTCTGATTAATATCCCCAAGTATCGTATAAGATGCACTCTTAAATATCTTACTAATCAGTCTTAACTGTCCTAAAGAATAATCTTGAGCCTCATCAATAACAATCTCTTTAATATTCGTATTATAGTTATATCCATACAACTTACATTTCATATAAACATACAAACAAGCATCATCATAGTATATCATCTCTCTATTATTCCTAATATAAGAAATATCCCTCTTCATCTCTGAATAACTACTCTGAAAGAAATCAACATATATTTGAATTAAATCTCTAGAAATATTTATCCTCTCATAAAGTTCCTTAACTATCCTAGAAGCCTTCCCTATCTTCCCATTAAAATTATTCTCACTAATCTTTAAAGCCATAAACTTAATTCTCTCTCCCAAAGGAAATCTATTGTATCTAACCGTCAACATATAATTAAGTTCATCTTTCGTATAACTATAATCCCTTGTAAATAAATCATCCACTATCCTAGCCTTATCACACATATTATCAATATATCTATCTATATCATCATATATCCTATCACTCTGTTTATACTTAATAAAATCAACTTCATTCTTACCAGTATAACTTCTCTCAATAAAAGCCGTAAACGACTCTACTCGCCTAAACTCCTTAATTTCCATATCAAGAAAATCATTAATTGTTGTCTGCATCGTATTATCTTCCCCAAGTTCTGGTAAAACATTAGATATATATATTGAAAATATCTTATTCGGAGAAAATATCAAAACATTATTACTTCTTAAATTACTTATCTTATATAAAAGAAATGCTATTCTATGTAAAGCAACACTCGTCTTTCCAGATCCAGCAATCCCCTGAACTATCAAATTTCTATCTTCCGTATTTCTAATAACCTTATTCTGCTCCGCCTGAATCGTATTAACAATATTCTTCATCTTATCACTAGACTCATTAGCCAAAACCTCTTGTAAAAGTTCATCATCAATATTTATATTATTATCAAAAATATGTAATAATTTCCCCTCTTTAATCGTATATTGCCTCTTACAAGTAACATTTCCCGTAATTTTTCCTACCGGAGCCATATATTCCGCAGGACCAACCTCATAATCATAAAATAAATTACATATTGGACTTCTCCAATCGTGAATATAATAATTATTATTATCATCTATCAAATGTGTAATCCCAATATATACCTTATCCACAACACTTCCATCATCAAAATCAATTCTTCCAAAATAAGGATTATTCTGTATCCTAAATATCTTCTGTAAATAATCCCCCTTATTCATCATCAATCTAATTTCCAAGTCATTATCACTCATCATACTTTTAAGTTCTGCCGGATCCATATCACTTCGATTATCCCACATAAACCTCTTAAATTCTAAAACCTTATCATCACGCGAATATAATTCCTGCCCTAACGCACTAATCTTATTTCTAATAAGATTAATCGTCTCCTGAAGCCTCTTCTCTTCAAGCCTAATCTCTTCCCTTGATAATTCCAAAATACACCTCCATACAACGGAAAAAAACGTTCTTTTTTTCCCAAAAAACGTTATCTATCAAATACTCTTCACACAGTCCTGTTAAATATAACATAAATATTTATTTAATGCAAGTCTTTCCCTATAAATTCATTATTTAATCTTTGATAATTCATCTATCATTCTATTAACTTCCAGTATATCTATCTTATTATCAACCATCTCATTACTTATACCATATTTCTCTTTTATTAATCTAATCTTATTATAACTATCATCTATTAATTCCCTCTTTATTTCTCCACTCTCGATCATTTTAAATATCTTATCATATAGCTTCGTATCCCCCTTATGATACTTTATCACTAACAAATTATTTCCTGCCATTATACTATATTTAATTACCCTCTTCATTCCATATATTGTCCTTAACAAATTCATTCTAAGATCATCAGTAATAATAAGTCCTTGATAATTATATCTATCTATTAAATACTTATGAATAATAAACCTATTAATCGTTGCTGGCTTAAATCCACATCCCTTTACCCTAAGATGTCCTACCATTAAAGCCTCACATCCATCTTCAATAGCCCTTCCAAATACCTGAAGATCCTCTTTTTCCATAAGATCTATCTCATTTATCTTAGGAATAGCATAATGACTATTAACATTAGATAATCCGTGTCCTGGAAAATGTTTAACTACTGAAATAATTCCCTTATCAGTTAACTTCTTCATAAAAGGTAATCCATACTTAACTACCTCCTGATAACTATTTCCATAACCCCTATCACCAATAATCGAGTCATCACTTCCCCTATTAATATCTAATACCGGAGCAAAATTCATATTAACCCCTATACTAGATAACAATGAAGCCGTAATCTCATAAGATTTCAACCCCATTTCCAAATTCTTCCTCTTTGCAATCTTTAAAGCACTAGCCATTCTCTTAATCTCCGGAGGAAATCTATTAACTCTTCCATTCTCCTGATCAATAGCTATAAATAAAGGTATATTACTCTCATTAATCTTCTTTAATCTATTAATATAAGTTATCATATCATCTACCGTATGATAACTCTTCTTATATATAACGACTCCCCCAATTTTATAATCCCTAATTAAACTAACAACCTCCTCATTTAACTCTTCCAAGTCTAATCCAAGTATTATCATTTGACCAAATCTATTTCTATAATCCCTATTCATAATATACCTCCAACAATTACTTCTTCTTACTTAATAATTTTTCCTTAAACCCCTCTACCTTTACTCTCATCGTTGGAAAAGAATTAATAAGTCTATTTATCAAAATCGAATATTTAGATAAATATTTTGCTACCCTCTTTTTCATCAATTCCGTATCATCTTTATATACCTTATCTGACATATTTCTAAACTTAATAACCACAAAGAAAGACACTATCAAATCAATTACAAAAATTGTCATTAAACTAATTCCTAAAATTAATAACGTATTATCACTTAACCTATTAAGAAATCCTACAAATATCGGATTAATAACATACATAATAAGCATTCCCCCAAGTCCAAAAGGAATTGCCGTCTCTAAACATATTCTTCCATTTATATTAAACTTCTTATTACTATAATCCCACCATCTAGCCTTAAAAATTAACTCCATAAAATAACTAGTCAAGTATTCAAGAACCATACATATAGTCATAGATAAAATAAACAATACAATATAATTACCCGTATACTCCTGTAATAAACTTATAATAGCTAACATTCCAACTCCATATATTGGACAATATGGACCTATTAAAAACCCCCTATTAACAAATTTCTTCTTCTGTATATAAGCATTTATTACTTCCACTATCCATCCAAGTATTGCATACATTAAAAATAGTAAAAAATAATAGCATAATGTCCTTAACATAAATATTCCACCTTCCTCTATTTGTGTTGTAACCTATAAGCCTTTAATACATTCTTTCCAAGCATAGCTACCGTCATAGGACCTACCCCTCCAGGTACTGGTGTAATATAACTACACTTATCCTTTACTGAATCAAAATCTACATCTCCACATAATCCTGTATCTAATCTATTAATTCCAACATCTATAACTACTGCCCCATCTTTTACCATCGAAGAACTTATAAGTTTACTCTTTCCTACCGCCACTACTAAAATATCTGCCCTCTTCGTATACTCTGCCAAATTCTTCGTTTTTGAATGACATATTGTTACTGTTGCTCCCGCATTAAGCATCATAATTCCCATTGGTTTACCCACCAAATTACTCTTACCTACAATAACAACATCTATTCCATCAACAGAAATATTATATTTTTTAAGTAACTCCATTATCCCATAAGGAGTACAAGAATATAAAGCCTCTCTATTATGAAATAACTTTCCACTATTCTCTATTCCTAAACCATCTACATCCTTACAAGATCTTATCCTATTCTGAATTTTCTCCCCATCTATTCCCTCAGGTAAAGGCATTTGCACAAGTATCCCTGTAACTTCATCACTCTCATTTAGTATATCTATCTTCTCAAGAATCTCTTCTTCACTAACATCTAAATCAAATAAAATATGTTCAAATTGATATCCCACAAGTTCTGCCATTTTCTTCTTTTGCTTAATATATACATTACTTGCCTCATCTCTTCCTACCTGAATAACTACTAATTTAGGCTTCTCATCAAGCAACTTAACTTCATCACTTAATTCTTGAATTACCTCCATCTTAATTTTTTTACCATCCATCAAAACTACATTATTCATTATTCTCACGCTCCAATTCTCTATACGCTATCTTTCCAACTAACGTCTTAGGAATACTATCCCTAAATTCATATTCATATGGCCACGAATATTTAGATAAATTTTCTTCACAATACTTCTTAATTTTTTTCTTAATCCCATTACTAGGTTTAATCCCATCTTTCAAAACAATATAAGCCTTTGCTACTTGTTTCTTATATGAATGAGGTATCCCTATAACTACACAATTATCTACCTCATCTACTTTTTTAATAATACTCTCAATATGTGACGGATATACATTATATCCACTAGAAACAATCATTCTCTTAAGTCTTTGTTTAAAATAAACAAAACCATCACTATCCATACAGCCAATATCTCCAGTATGAAGCCACACCATTCCATCCGGATGAATTAAAATTACCTTCCGAGTCTCCTCAATATCATTCAAATAACCCCTCATTACTGTCGGTCCTGATACACATATCTCTCCATCCTCCATAAATTCACATTCATCCATTGTTCCAATTCTAAATATCTTAAAATCCATCGAAGGCATTGGTATCCCTATTGAATTATCACGATATTCCATTTTAGGATTCAAACAACACGCTCCAGTACACTCTGTAAGTCCATATCCACATCTAATAGTAGCCCTAGATCCATGTGCCTTTAAAAAAGAATCTATCTGTCTTTTAAAATCTGGAGTTAACGTATCACCGCCACTAACAACACATTTAAGATGTGATAAATCTCTTCTTCCAAGCTTTGTTTTAAGTAACGCCTCATATAAAGTAGGTACCCCTGTAATTAACGTCGGATTATACTTCTTAAGTAATCCTCCAAATTTTCTCGGACTAAAATCCGGTACCAAAATAACCTTCATTCCAATATATAAAGGTGTATGTATTGATACTCCCAAACCAAAGCCGTGAAATATTGGTAATATTGACAGTATCGAATCTCCTGCCTTCGCCAAATCACACATATTACACTGAATAGCCAAAGCATTAAAATTCATATTACTTAAAACTATTCCTTTTGGTTTTCCCGTCGTACCACCACTATATAAAATTACCGCTTCATCATAACTTCTTCTCTTACAAGCCTTAAAATCCTTATAATATACCCCCATCTTAATCAAATCACTATAAAATATTGCCTTCTCATTTCTTTCGATCTTATTCTTTCTACCTGAAAAGAACCAATACATAACCCTTTTAAACTTACCCATATCATCAGTTACACTACTAACAATAATCTTCTCTACACTCGTCTTCCCTACAACTTCCATCAACTTGTCATATACCAAATCAATCGTTAAAATATATTTACTATTAGACTCCTTAAGATAAAATTCAATCTCATTCTTACTAGATAACGGATGAATCATACTAGCCGTAGCCCCTATCATATTAACTGCATAAAAAGTAATAATTGCTACCGGTGTATTAGGCATACATATAGTTACTCTATCTCCCTCGTGTACCCCAAGTTCTAAAAGAGAACTCGCCGTCCTCTTTATTTTTATAATAAAATCCCTATACGTAACCTTCTTCCCATAATACTCATAAGCATAATGAAAAGGATAAAACTCTGCTGTCTTATTAATTAACTCATATATTGTTAAATCAGGATAATCTATCTTCTGATTATTACTATAATACTTATACCACGGTTCCCTATTAGTAACCTTTTCAAATACCGAAGCCACAAACTTATTAAATTTTATCAACAACGATTTTAGCATCTACTCTATCCTCCAATAACTCTGGGTTATTTAATATATATTCAAGTAAATTAATACATTTAGCATAATATACCCCATCTGCAATTCTCTCATCCAACGTAACTCCAAACTCACACATATATCTACTAACAACTCTTCCTGCAACAACCATAGCTTCTTCCTTAATCTCACCTATTGTAACAACTATTGAATTTGTTCCAAAATTAGTAATATTATGATATATTCCTCCACAATGAATACTTCCCAAATTAGATACTAAAACTGAACTATGATATATACTATCCTGAGTAAGAGAACGTGGCAATAAATCAATATTATCAAGCCTTTTAATAATCCACACAATAAATGCCATAATAGCCTTAGGTAACCTTCCTAACCACTGTACAACCCCATCTGCATCACTCTTCTTATTACCCCTAATCTTTTTAACATAGTCATATACCTTCTTACTAAGACTATCTAAATTATCATCATCACAAGTCCTAATAACAGCCATAAGTTCCTTTGCCCCATCCGAAAAATCAGTCTTTGCTACAAAAGATAAAGCTACTTCATTTCTAGCATACTTATTACCACCAATAATAAATCTATTAAGCAATGGTCTATTATAAATTAATTTAGCAATAGCCGTCAAAAACAGATGAAAATACGTCAAATTCTCATTATCCTTCTTCTTATCATTCATATATCTAACCAAATTAGTAACATCAATCTTCCTCGATATATATACCTCTGCTTCACTTCTCTTAGGTTTTAAATAATATAAAAACCTATCAAAGCCATCCATCTTTATCCTAATACCATCTTTTCTATCGCCAAATTTTTTCATTCTAATCCTACTCCATTACACCAATATAATAATTCTTTTTACCCCTTTTAACAACCATATACTTATTACATAAGAAATCCTTCTCACTAATTACATAATCTAACGAATTAACCTTTTCCCCATTAATACTAATAGCATTTCCACTAACAAATTCCCTAGCTTCTCTCTTACTAGTAGCCACCTTCATTAAAATAAGCATATCCACTATATTTATTCCCTTACTTATAGCATTCTGTTCATATCCAGAAAATATCTCCTCAAGTTCATCTATTTTAAAACTATTAAACTCTCCATTAAATAACGCTTCACTCATTCTTACTGCCTTATCTAATTCAAGTTCCCCATGAATATCCCTCACTACTTCCTTAGCCAAAGTCTTTTGTGCAATTCTCTTTTCCGGACATTCCTTCTGCATCTTTTCTAATTCCAAAATCTCTTCTTTACTCAAAAAAGTAAATACCTTTAAATACTCTACTACCTTACTATCATCCGTATTAAGTAAATACTGATATATCTTATAAGCACTAGTCTTTTCCTTTGAAAGCCACAAAGCATTACCCTCGCTCTTTCCAAATTTCTTACCAGTACTATCTAATATTAATGGCATAGTAAACCCATATAATTCTTTATTATCCATCTTTCTACCAAGTTCAATTCCCGTTGTAATATTTCCCCATTGATCTGATCCAGCTGCCTGTAGAGTACAACCATATTCCCTTGCCAAATGAACAAAATCATATCCCTGTAATAAAGTATAAGAAAACTCTGCATAAGTAATTCCTGTCTCTAACCTTCTACTAATAATATCCTTATTAAGCATATAATTAACATTAATATACTTTCCAACATCCCTAAGAAAATTTAAATATCCATAATCTTTTAACCAATCATAATTATTAACAAAAATTGTATTCTCATCAACTAATCTTTTTACCTGATTTTGAATTCCAATAATATTCTTATCTAACCTTTCTTTATCAATAATCTCTCTCTCTGCCGTAGGTCTAGGATCTCCAATTAATCCAGTAGCACCGCCTACTAATAAAATAAAATGATGCCCATACCTCGCTAACCTCTTTGCTGTTACCAAAGAAGAATAGTGTCCTAAATGTAAAGAATCAGCCGTTGGATCAGTCCCCCAATAAAAAGTCATTCCTCCATTATTTAACTTCTCTTCTAATTCTGGACTACTAACATCCTTAACTAGTCCTCTCCACTTAAAATCTTCATATAATGTCATATCTATTCCTCCATTCATTCACATTATATTATATCATAAATCTTAAAAAGAAAAAAAGATAATCTAAAAGGAGTGTCTAATAACACGGTACCATCCTTTAATTATCTTAATTATATAACGGTTTTACCCGATTAGCTAGAAATATGTACTTCATTATTAAATACCTATTAGTTTCCACCAACCACTAACTCTCTATAAAATTAACTTAATAACTACTAAAGTATTTCCAATACTAATTATCTCTTTCTTTGATAAATTATATCACACATATATTATCCTTGTAAACCCTTTTTTACCTTCTTAAATACTCTTAATACCGGTACATAATTTGTTAAAAAATCATTATATATAAATTCCATCTCTGTATTAACAAAATAACTATCATTTAACTTATTAATGTCCATTATCTCATACCCACTATCATATAACTTCTTAAGTATCTCGAGTAATATCTCCTTATTAAAACTTAAATCCCCCTTAAAACTTAAATCCTCATCATTATCTAAAATACTTAAAAAGAAATCTCTATATACTGGTTGATTACTATAATTACTTAAAAACTTAACTATCTCTACCGGCAAAGTTTCTACCTGAATATCCTTACTATCAATCATACCACCCGTAGCCAATCCAAATAAAATCATTCTAATAACCTCTAAAGAACCAACCAAATCGTCCGCATTATTCCTAACAAATTCACTCATTACTCTAAACGAACTTCCCGCAGATTCCCTACGCTTTAAAACATTACCCTTACGAATCTTCTTATACTCATTCAAATAAATATCTATTAAACTCCATAAATAACTATCCGCGTCATTATATTCTTTTCTAAAATCCGCTAAAATATATTCATTTAATAGAGAATTATCCTTAAGAAGAGCCACTCTTCTAAATAAATCATCACTTCCAAAACAATTATTTAAATATAAAGACAAATTCTCTCTATTTCCCCCACTAACAATCTTCTCTTCTAACCTATCCAGATCATCCATTGAAAAGCTAGAAAATCCATCTCTCATACCATATTCTATTGCTAAATACTGATCACTATCACTATCTATTTGAGTACAAAACAAATCTTTCATCGATAACGAATCCACTCCCCCAAGACTCAAATATTCTAAAGCCAATCTCTTATCATTAAAAGATCTAATATCCTCATCAAACAAATATAACTTATCTTTATCTATTCCCCTAAGTTTAGAAATTATTTCTTCTACCAATTCCCCACTCATACACTATTACCTCCTAAACATCTTTATCTTTTTCTTACACATATCAACACTATCTATTAAAGGTATACATTCCTCATAAAAATATCTATATACATATGCCATATTAGTACCAAGAAAATAAATACTAAATAAATGTTCTAATTTCTCTAACCCATATTTTAAATATAACTTACTTAAAACATCTAAAATAAATTCCTCATCTTCCATATTTGGTCCATACTCCAAGAAATTATTAAACACTGAAGATATTCCCATACCTTGACCTATACATATCTTTAAAAAGAATTCTCTATATATCTCTTCCATACATTTTAAATCCGTATCTAAATTAAGTACCGTTTCAGGAGTCATCAATTTATATTCCAATTTACCATATCTACATAAATGCGTATCCGTTCCAATAGCAAAATTAAACATTCTCTGTACTGCATCTAATTTCTTTTCTCCAAGCAATATATCCCTATAAAAAGATACAAAATCTCCCATCAACTTTAAAGCCTTCTCAGCCTCTTTATTAGCTACATCTAAATTAATATCTCTATTAATTAAATACTCTTTCAAATATATATCAATAAACCTATTTAAATACTCCTGTACCTTATCTCTTTTCTTCTCTTTACTATCACCAAAATCAACAAGTACCAGATCATTCCTATTACATTCTATATACTTAAGAATATCATCTATCTTCTTTATCATAACTAACTTAGTAAAGAAATCATCTGACCAATCTCCCTTCATAAGTTCCATATAGTCATATAGTATCGTCTTATCACCACAACACAATACCTTATCTTCTAATTTAGTTATCTCATCATATGTCATATTCTTTTCACTAAAATAATTCATTGCTCTTTCTAATCCTAACACATCATTAAGATTATCTATATCAATTTCCTCTTCACAAGTATTCTTATTTTTTTCTAAGTCCCTGCTCAGGTGTTCATCATTATCCATTAAAATATCTTTCCTCCGTAGACAATATTATACCATTAACTAATAATCTTGTCAAAAAAGCCCTTATTTAACAAGCATTAACCCTATACAACTATAATATTATCATACTTAATAATATTAATATAAATTTACTTTTATTATCATACTTTTTTACATTGCACTAAAAAAAGAGTTTACTTATAAACTAATCTATAAACTCTTGTTTTAGAATATAATTACCATCTTTAAACTCCATCTTAATTCTACTACCATTAATAATCGTATTAACTGGTTTTATGTGTCCTATATTAGCATTAATAATTATATTATCATACCCAAACATAGCTTTCTCTATTGCCTCTTCATATGACAAATCAGCAAGAACAGTAGGATAAGCAACAGTCCCAAAAATAAACGTATCAGAATATTTAAACCAACCAGCATTTTTAAACTGCAAAAGTGTCAAATATACATCTATTGAACTCATAGAAAATATATCAAAATACCAAATTACTCCATATTTTTTATATTTCTCTATAAACTCCTTTATATTATCAAACTTCGTACCTATAATATCCTTAATTACATCCAAACATCCACCTATTGCTATCCCACTAGCATTAAAATTTCCATTAACAGATAAAATATCACGATCATAATAATCTTCCTGAACATAACCTTCATTTTTTATCAAATTAATATTATCAATAACATCATCACTAAGTTGAGAAAATTGCTTCGCATTCCTTCCATATATTGTTGCAATATCATATTTAGTAGTAAGAATATAAAGTAATGAAGTCGCATCAGAAGCCCCCTCAAACCAAATATTCTTTTCATATATTTTATCAAAATCAATACTATCTAACGTCTCATATAAATAATTTCCTCCCCGAGCCGTTAATATTAATCCTACCCCCTTTGTATCTAACAAATCATTAAGTTGTTCAACACGTTCTGAAGTTGAAGAACTAACGATATTACTCCCATATACATTATCAGTTAATATAACACTAAAAACCTTCCTTAAATTCTCTATTGCTAAATCGAATTTATCTCTACAATCACTAGCACCACTTGATAGTGCCGTAATTCCAATTAAAGATCCTTTTTTTAAAAGCTTTGGATATCTCATCTATACTCCTTTCAAAATCATCTCTATTACTATAATAATGATTTACAATTTTATATGAAGATTATATCACAAAGTTATAATAAAATTTCAAAAAAGTTATAATTAATTACAAAATAATTAAAAAAATGACATTTTAACACCATTTATCTATTCAATTCTACTTTATCTAATCTTAAACATATTCCCTACCAACAAAGAGTCAAGAACCAGATATTCTTAATTCTTGACCCTTATTTATTTATTTTCTATCTCATTAACCATTTCTTTTATTTTTCTAAAACGATGATTTAAACCAGACTTTGTAATTTTTATTCCATCATTATTCATCTTATCACTAAGTTCTGTTAAACTAGCCTCCGGATATTTCTTTCTATAATTAATTACTAACAATAATTTTTCATCTATCAAATCCATTAATCCATATTCTTCCAACTTTTCTATATCTTTAATTTGATTACTAGCAGTAAAAAATATCTTATCCATATTAGCCTGTTCACAATTATTAAGTCTATTAGTCATATTCTTATGATCCCTATATATTCTTATATCCTCATAATACATTACACCATTATATGCCTTAATAATTCTTAAAAAATCTGATATTTTTTCAGCTTCCTTTATATACACCATATATTTTTTTTCTCTCTTAATAATCTTACTATTAAGTAAATTATTATTAAGTAACTTAGATATAAATTTTGCATACCCATAATCATCTACTAAAAGTTCTAAATGATATCTAGAAGTCTTAGGATCATTAATACTACCAGTAACTAAAAATACTCCTCTTAAATAAGCCCTAACCAAGTCATCATCAGATACAATATATTCCATTGGAATATTTAAATATTTTTCATCTTTCATAATTGAAATATCTTGAAGTATTTCATCTACCCTCTTCTTTACTGTTAAAATAAAACTATATCCACTACTAAAATATTTTCTTCTTACTGTAATAATTGGTGTAACATCATAAATACTCTTAAATAACTTAAATATTCTCCTAGCTACAAAATTATTTTCTATATATATAACTATCTCATTACTTATAACTGCACTATTTCTAATAATTGCAGACAATTCAGATATATCTTCCTCTCTCGTAGTTTCCACCCTTGTAGCTTCACTCTTTACTAAAACTGAAAAACTCATTTCTAATCCTCCCTAGTAAGATAAGTAAATACCTCTAATGCCGTCTTAATATAATCGTGTCTTGCCTGATTATTCTTAATATATAATAGATCTGAAGTAATTAATTTTACTCCCATTTTTTTAATATTTTCTTTATCTATCAAAATTTGTGCACTATTTTCTTCTTCATATAACTTAAGAATATTATCTGGTACTTTCTTATTATTAGCCAATACCACATCAATAAAATCTTTAGATACATATTTATTTATCTGTTTAATACAATCAGAAACATTAAAACCATCCGTCTCACCATGTTCACTCATTATATTACAAATATACATTTTTTTAGCCTTTGCATTCTTTAAAGCCCTCTTCATCGTCGTAGATAACAAATTAGGAATAATACTCGTATATAAACTACCAATCCCAATAATAATCAAATCTGCATTATTAACTGCTGAAATAACTTCCTTTGTAACCTTTACCTTATTTTTATACTCAACATATTTAATATGCTTCCCCGCTTTAGTAATATTACTCTCGCCCTCAATTACTTCCCCATCTAAAGTATGTGCTACTAATATTGCCTTATCTTCCGTAAATGGTAAAACCTTTCCTTTAATATTAAATATCTTTGACAAAGAAGACAAAGAATCTGTTAAACTACCCGTAATATTATACATTGCTGTTAAAAGTAAATTCCCCATCGCATGTTTATTTAAATCACTATATGTGTTAAATCTATATTGAAGTAAATCCTCTACCAAAGGTTCTACTTCTGATAAAGATACCAAAACATTTCTAAGATCACCAACTGCCGGTATATCAAACTCTTCCCTAAGTCTTCCCGTTGAAGACCCATCATCTGCTACCGTAACAATTGCTGTAATATTAATTGGAAACAATTTTAATCCCCTAAGTAAAGTAGATAATCCTGTTCCCCCACCTATAACAACCACATTCTTCATCTTATCCCTCTTTCTATATATTAATACTGGACTCATTAACATTGTAACACAACAAAAGAAATATTGACAAATAAATAGCCAAATATCTCCCCATAATTAAAAAAATAATATTTTTTTACATTTTTTTTAATTTTAGTATTGACAAAAAAAACAACTTCGGTTAGTATATTAACTACCAATTCAAATTTCTTAGGCGAATTGGTGCTAGTATCACACTAGCCAACCCCTTTTTATTCTTTTTGGAAAGCTGTTCCTTAGGGGGTCAGCTTTCTTTTTTTGTTATAATACCTATTAAGGTGTTTTTTTTTATCTAAAAGAATATACTTTAACGAGGGATAATATGTTTAATAAACAAATACATAAAAGAATTAAAATTATTTTTCTTATTATTATTATCTGTTTCATTGTTATAATAGGTAAAGTCTTCTATATTCAAGTAATCGATTATAATAAGCTATCAAATCTAGCTAATAGCCTCTGGTCAAGAAATTTAGTCATTGGAGCAGATCGTGGAAAAATTATTACCAGTGACAATGTAACTATTGCTAGTAATACTACTACTGTCTCTTTAGTAGTAGTACCTAATCAAATAAAAGATAAAGAAAAAGTTATCAAAGATCTAGCCCATATATTAAATGTTGATGCGTCTAAAATAAGTGAACACGTTAATAAAAAATCATCTGTTGAAATAGTTCACCCTGAAGGTAGACAACTATCTTTTGATATTGCTGATAAAATAAGTGATCTAAATTATGAAGGCGTATATCTTTTAAAAGAAGGAAAACGTTTCTATCCATATGATACCTTATTTTCTCATTCTCTTGGATACGTTGGTATTGATAATCAAGGATTATCTGGTTTAGAATTACAATACAATGAATATTTAACCGGAAAAAATGGTGCTATTAAATACTTTTCTGATGCTAAAGGAAATAAATTAGATAAAAGTAGTGTCTATGAAGAGCCAGCTAATGGTTTAGATATTCAATTAACTATCGATTTTGATATTCAATCAGCTGTAGAAAGAGAACTAAATAATGCAATGAATAAATATAATGCCGATGGAGCCTGGGCTATTGTAATGAACCCTAACAATGGAGAAATTCTTGCTCTAACATCTAAGCCTGACTTTTCTCCATCTAAATATAATAACTATTCCATTGAAACTATCAACAGAAATCACGCTATTTGGGCCACTTACGAACCAGGTTCCACATTTAAAATCATTACTTTAGCAGCTTCAGTCGAAGAAAAAACCGTTGACCTTTTAAAAGATACCTTCCACGACAGTGGTAGCATTAACATAGAAGGAGCCCGCATCAAATGTTGGCGACACGGTGGTCACGGTACTCAGACTTATCTTCAAGTAGTCCAAAACTCTTGTAATCCCGGGTTCGTATCCCTCGGTAACAAATTAGGAAAAGAAAGATTATTTAAATACATTAATAATTTTGGCTTTGGTAAAAAAACTGGTATTGATTTAAATGGTGAGGCTAATGGTATTTTATTCAAACTAGACAATGTAGGACCCGTCGAACTAGCCACATCAGCCTTTGGTCAAGGAATAAGCGTTACAGCTATCCAACAAATAACTGCCGTCTCTGCAGCTGTTAACGGTGGTACCCTATATAAACCATACGTTGTAAAAAGAATCATTGAACCAAACACCAAAGAAATTATTAAAGAAAACACCCCCCAAATAGTAAAAAAAGTTATTTCCAACGAAACAAGTCAAACAGTTCGTATGACTCTCGAAACCGTCGTAGCATACGGTACAGGAAGAAACGCCTATATTGAAGGATATCGTGTTGGTGGCAAAACCGGTACCGCCCAAAAAGTTAAAAACGGAATCTATCTTCACGGAAATTATATCCTATCATTTATTGGTTTTCTTCCAGCAGATAACCCCCAAGCCGTCGTTTATGTTGCCATTGATAACCCCAAAGGAGTCACCCAATACGGAGGAACCGTTTCCGCTCCCATTGCAAAAAACATTATGATAGATATTATTAATAAACTAAAAATTGCCCCATCTGAATACACCCTTGAAAAAGTTTATAACTGGTATGATATTAAATATGCCAAAGTTCCTAACGTTATTGGAATGAACCTAAACGATGCTAAAAAAGAACTAAAAAATTTCACCGTTAATTATTCTGGATATGGTAATACTATTAAAGAAATCTCACCCAGTCCTAACACCATAATACCTGAAAAATCAACCATCAAAATCCTTCTTGGTAACTGACAAAACAATGTAAAGTTCCTATTATTTTATAAATATATAGTAATTTTATGATATAATTAAACCTGAAAAGGAAGTGAGTTATGCTAACTTTAACAAAATCTTTATTTGCTATGATGATAGGATTCCTCTTAGCGACAGCCTTTGGTCTATTCTTAATTCCTCTATTAAAAAGAATTAAAGTAGGTCAACGTATCAATGTATACGTAGAAAATCATCAAAAGAAATCAGGAACTCCTACAATGGGAGGATTAATCTTTATTATTCCAACAATTATAACTACTATTATCCTCTTACTAACGAATAAAATAGAATTTTCTGTTAATCTATTAATTATTCTTTTTGTGTTCATCTCATATAGCTTAATTGGATTTTTAGATGACTATATAAGTATTAAACACAAAGAAAATAAAGGATTATCTCAAATACAAAAATTATTTCTTCAATTTATCGTTGCCCTAATATTTTACATCTTATATCGTAAATATACCAACGCTAACTCTGTCTTAGAAATAACTTTATTACATATCAAATGGAACCTTGATTGGTTTTATGGAATCTTCATTCTCTTACTACTCGTAGGATCCTCCAATGCTGTTAATTTAACTGATGGCTTAGATGGTTTAGCTGGTGGTCTATCCGCCATCGCCTTCTTAGCATTTGGTTTAATATCTTGGGGTAGTTACTGGATAGAGGGATATCAAGATATGGGTATCTTCTGCTTCGTATTAGTAGGATCTATTATGGGATTCCTAGTATATAATACCAACCCCGCAAAAATATTTATGGGAGATACCGGTAGCCTAACCCTAGGAGCCACCCTAGCTACTATTGCCATTCTCACCAACCACGAACTATCATTAGCAGTTATTGGTGGTGTCTTCGTAATAGAAACAATAAGCGTTATAATCCAAATAACATCTGTTATTTTCTTCAAAAAGAAGGTTTTCCTAATGACCCCAATTCACCACCACTTCGAACGCTTAGGTTGGCGTGAATCAGATATCGTAAAACTATTTTGGATAGTCGGTTTTCTCCTTTGTCTATTAGCACTAATCTATGGCGTATGGCTATAAAATTCATTAAAAATTATAATAAAAAACTTCAGTTCTCTTAAAAGAATTGAAGTTTTTATATTTATAAACTATATTTTTACTATTTATGACAATATCCACGCTGATCTAATAAAATCTTGTCCATTTTTAAGAGGTTCACAAGGACTATTAATAAGTTTACCATCAATAACCAAAGTAGTCGAAGAACCACCATCCATATTAATTGCATTATAAGCTTTATATCGCTGTAAAATAACTAATAAATCATTTAAATATACTCCTCCACGACCTTTAAATGACAACTTTTGTCCATAACCATTAACTACCAAGAAAAGAATAATTCCATCTTGTCTTTGAGCAATAACTGTTCTAGGATTTAATCCACTGCCACCAGTTCCATATATCTTAATCGGATTACCATTAACTATTAAAGCAGGAGTAAAACTAAGAGCATGTTTTATCTTTTTTTCCTTTATCTCACTAGCAGACAAAGAAGTTACCATTAATACCCCATCTTCATTAATTGCTGCTAAAGGATATTTTCCTTTACTTTGTGCATATACAATTTCTCCATCTTTAACAATTAAACCATATGGATATCCCGTAGACCAAGAATATCCCCCACCATTAATAGCTACTATTGCTTTATTCTCTTCAGCCATCTCTGACAAGATCTTTCCTTGATAAAGTTTTTTATTATAAGCTACAGATACTCTTTTAGGATCATATATTGCTACCAAATAACAATCAAATTCCCCATATTTAAATTCAATTAATTTATATAATGCATCTTTATCATGCTCTAATATTTGTCTTTCATAAATTGAAGTATAACTATTAACCTCTTCTATTTCCCCAATTTTAACACTCTTCGCATCAGTCTCATCATCAGTTTCTATTATATAATTCTCACTCATTACTTTTTTAATAGTCTTTTTTGAATAAAATATATTAGCTAAATATTTATGATTCCCTGTTTCCAGCGCCGTTGTAATCCAGAAAACTCTAGCCTTATCATATGGACCATATACTAAGAAAAAACACATAATAATAATTACATCTATTACTATAAATAACTTAGTTACCCACTTCAATCTTATCACCTACCACTAAAGGATTATTTTTAGTACCATTTCCCTCTTTAATTACTAAATCACCCTTAACACAAATAACTGGTTTAACCATTTGTTCACTCGTATACAAGTCTCCATATAACGTATCCATCTCTGTAATAATATACCCAAGTTTTTCTTTACTACTCTGAATACTATATAACCAATAGTTACTACTATCAGCTATAAACAAGTCCCCAATATTAACTCCCCCTACATAATTATTCTTCTTTGTCCCTTTATTTTGATAATTATATGAAGTATTACCATTATATTCACCAACATAATAATCAAATTTAACTAAAGAACTTTTATCAAAATTCTTAATAAAATCTTGATTTAAATAATTATCTACCTTACTATATTCCATCTTCTTATCACTAATCGTATCATCTAATACCAACTTAACATTATCGCTTATCTCCATTACTCTCCAAAGATAATTATTATATCTAACATAATTACCAACAGAACTTTCCTTGATAGTATTCCCATTACTATCTAACATATAAGGATCATTCTTACTACCATTACCACTTAAATATTTAACATCATCATTTATATTAATTACTGGTCTTACCCCATAACTATAATAATCTTGATTACTATATGATATATTATTAACATTTCCCTCTTTATTAATATAATAAACTTTATTATCATCAGTATAATTTATAGTCCAAAAGTAAGTTCCATTATTTAAATAACTATCTTTTCCCATTGCTTTTAAATATTCACTAACCTCAATTAAACCCACACTACTATCAACCGTAGAATCACACGTATATTTATCATTATCTATACTCTTATTACACCAAGAAGCACTAACCATCTTTCCATCATCATTAATAGATTTAATAAACTTATCTTCATTTAACCACTTATTAATATAAGATTCTTCATAATTAGATTTATATCCCCAAACCATTATTGACTGATTCTCATCAGTAATCATTTTAATCTTATCTAAAGAAATAGAAATAATCCTCCAAACTCTACCAGAATAATATACATAATTATTAACATTTTTTCCCTTATAATAGTATAAATCCCCCTCTTGATATAAACCATCGCCCTGATAAACAATATTATTCTCACTAACAAGTTGTGAAATCAACCTTCCATCACTACTAACAGTATTAAGTTCCTTATAGTAGTAAATTCCCCTATATATATAAATTCCCATAATAATCCCTATTACTACCATATTTCCATATATAAAGATCTTTTCCCAAAGTTTAAATTCTTTCTTTTCCTTTTTCTTTATTTCTTTAGTATCAATATCCTTCTTATTCTCTTTCACTCTTAACACCTATTTTCTTACTATATAAAGTATATCACGTATAATCTAAGTTGTAAATATTATCTTTTTTCATATACTTTAATAAGGAGATCACTATGAAAAAAATTGATAAAATTCTATTAATATCCGTTATTATTCTATCATTATTTGGCTTATTAATGATATATTCTTCATCTTCTATATGGGCTACATACAAATATAATGATCCATATAAATATTTTAAAAGCCAAGCAATCTTTTTAATTTTAGGATATTTTATAATATTTATTACCTCTAAAGTAGATTATCATCTATATAAAAAATATAGTAACCATATTCTCATAATAAGTATTATTCTCCTAATACTTGTATTAATTCCCGGTATTGGTACTATAAGAAATGGTTCTCGTAGTTGGTTTGGTATAGGCTCTTTCGGTATTCAACCAAGTGAATTTGCTAAATTAGGATTAATTATCTTTACTTCTAAATACTTAACCAGAAATAAAATAAAAGATATAAAATCATCTGTTCTCCCAATTCTTCTAATAGTTCTTCTAATATTTGGATTAATTATGCTTCAACCAGATTTTGGTACCGGTGTAATTATCGTTATAACTATTGTTGCTCTTCTTTTCGTATCTGGAGTTAATATGTCCTTCTTTATAAAAATAGGTTTGTTAGGACTTATTGGAGTTGTCATCCTAGTAATCATTGCCCCATATCGATTAGAAAGAATTACCTCCTTTCTAAATCCCTGGAAAGATCCTCTTGGAAGTGGTTTCCAAATAATTCAATCTATGTATGCTATTGGTCCTGGAGGTCTATTAGGTATGGGATTAGGTAACTCTATCCAAAAACATTTCTACTTACCAGAACCTCAAACAGACTTCATCTTCTCAATTATTAGCGAAGAACTAGGATTCGCTGGTATTCTAATTGTTACTACTCTCTTCATAACTATTATCTATCGTTCTATTACCATTTCCATAAAACAAGAAGATAACTTTGCCAAATATCTATCATTTGGTATTACCTTCTCTCTAGCCTTTCAAACCCTTTTAAATCTAATGGTCGTAGTCGGATTAATTCCCGTAACCGGTTAAACATTTAGATGGGAGAAAATAATAATCTCTCATTTTTCCTTTATTTTAAAGGATTTATGGGCTTTTACAAGAAATAGATAAATCAAAAATTAAGAAAAAATTTAAGAAAATACAAAAAATACAGTAATTTTCATCATGTTTTTAAACGATACATTGATGGGAGAAAAAAGTTAATTAGAATCTATAAACGCTAAGAATTGAGGTATATATGTATAATTATAAAAGTAGCTATAAGATAAAAGGCTTAAATGTTTATGGAGAACCTAATTTTAGTATTTTACATAAATTAGATAAGTTTATTAATATAAATAAAGATACAAGTATTTTAATAGTTAATGCAAAAGATGGAATATACACTCTACCATTTGCTAAAAAAAAAATAAGTATATTACTTGTTATGAAGAAAATAAAGATTTACTTTATGGTGGAATTATTGATAATTATTATTCTGTTGGATTAGTAAACAGATTGAAATGCAATAAGTTAGATTCTAATGTTATTATTCATAATTCAAATTACTATGAAGAAGAACATCAAGAAAAATATGATTTAGTACTCTCTATTAGAACAATTCAAGATAAAGTAAATGATATAAAGAAAAATTTTATAAGTTATTAAATAGTGTTAAAGATAATGGATATTTATACTTGAATTATTATTTATATGAAGATGGCTATCTAATTGAAAATAAATTTGGATATTTTAAAAATGCTATTTATAGCAATATCAATAAACTTAACTTTGATATAGATAGTTTATGGGATAATGATTTATATAGTGAAGATGACTTTGAGAGATAATATTTTAAAGATATTCATTTTTTTCTAAAATAATAATAAATATCATGATATAATTTAAATGGAGGTAATTTATGAAGAAAATGAATGTTATTGTAGTCTTTGATAAAGACTTAAAACAAACTTTGATGTGTAAAAGAACTAAAGAACCATACATGGGAATGTATAATCTTGTTGGTGGCAAAATAGAAAAAGAAAATGATGGCTTAAACGAGGCATATCGTGAATTAGTTGAGGAAACTAACATAACTAAGGATGATATTGAGCTAACTCATTTTATGAATTTAACTTATGTTAAATGGGATAAAGAATTAGAAGTATACTATGGTGTTCTTAACAAAGATGTAGAACTTATTGAAGAAGTTAATAAACTTGAATGGGTAGATATTAATGAAAACTTCTTTGATATGACAAGATATGCTGGTGAAGGAAATATAGGCCATATAATAGAAGAAATAAAAATAGATATGAAATAATAATCGGCAAAATGTATTGCCTTTTTTAATTGCTTATATTATTATATTCATCAATAAAAGGAGGATATGACCTATGAATATAGTTTTAAGCGGTCCAAGTGGGACTGGAAAAGGAACTTTAACAGAAATGTTGTTAAAGAATTCTGGATTTAAAAAATTTACAACATGCACTACAAGAAAACCTCGTGATGGTGAAAAGAATGGATTTGATTACTACTTTCTTGATGAAGAAAAATTTCTAAAATTAGTTGAATCTGGAGAAATGTTTAATGTTAGGAAATATGGTGGAAATTATTATGGAAGTTTTGAAAGAGATATGGATCACATCATATCAAGTAAAGATATAATTTTTCAATTAACGCCAGATAGAGCAATTCAAATGAAAGAGAAAAATCCCAATACATTATTGATTTTAATCTTGCCACCTTCGGTAGAAGATTTAAATTTTAGACGTAAAGATCGTTCATTAGAAAGAATAAAAAATGATATTCAGAATATTAAAGATGCTATTGGCTATGATTGTGTAATAGTTAATGATGATTTGAATGTAGCATACAATGAATTATTAAAATGTATTGAAACTTTTAAAAACAATTCTCTAATTAAGAGTAAAGAAAAAATTAAAAAAGTAATTACAGAATTTCTTCTAGACTTCAGTAAAGCGTTATCACAACATTCAGGTGTTGAAAAAGTATTTAATGCTGAGGTGGCAAAAAAATGGGATGATAAAGCAGAATTTGTTGTTTACCATGGAATTAAAAATCCTATCAAAAGTGAAATCATGGCATCAATATCTGATGGAATGACAATCGTTGATATTGGATGCGGAGCTGGAAAAATTATTCAAAGAATTGATAGTAAAGTTGATGGATGTAATATAACAGGGTTAGATATTAGTCCAGATATGATACAAGTGGCTGAAAATAAAAATTTTACTGGAAATAATGAAATCAGTTTTATAAATAATGATTTTATGCAATATGATTTTAAATCAAAATATGACTTATTAATATTTAGTTATGTTTTACATCATTTGGATAATCCTGTTGAAGCACTTAAGAAAGCAAGAAATATGTTAACTGCAACTGGACAAACAATATTTTCAGTTCCAGGTACTGACTACTTAAAAGACGTGTTTGTTGGAAAAGAACTTGAAGGAAGATTCAGTGTTTCTGATATGGATTCAATGGTAGATGAAGCAGGACTATATCCTATTTCTGCAAAAAGAAATAAATTTTTAATGGAATTTAATTCTTATGAATTATTTTTGAAATATTTAAAAAGCATAGGAACTTATCAAAAAATAAATGGTTATACTAACGAACCGTGGACAGATAAATTTAATGAGGAAATTTTAAGAAGATTCATACAAAATCAATATATTACTGGTGAATATCTTACATATACATGTGAAGATAAAGTAAATATGCTTAGAAAGAAGTAATCATGATTATATATAATAAAACCAAAAAAGAATTAATTTCAGATATCGAAGATAATCTTTTAGTAGAAATATTAAATCAAAATTTTAAAAATAAGCTTTTTCATTATACATCTGATTCTGAAAAAAAATCGTGGGAAAATTCACTTTCATATATGGCAGAAGTTATAAAAATAAGTACTTTACCAGATGATTGTACTATTATTCTAGAATATAATTTACCAATTTCTTCATCAAGAATAGACTTAATGATTACTGGATATGATTTCAATAATAAGGAAAAAATTTTGATTTTTGAATTAAAACAGTGGTCAAAAGTTAATCTTGTTGATAACAGTGATGTCCTTTTAGAAACATTTGTTGGAAATTCACAAAGAAAAGTATTACATCCCGCATATCAAGTCTTAACATATAAAGATATGCTTTGCAATTATAATAAATTTATACAAGAGCATAATGCTATTATTGAGGCTAGTGTTATTCTTCATAATTATAAAAAAGATAATATAATTAATTTCTTAATATTTGATGATTTACTATCAAAGGTAAAAATGTTCTATAGTGATGATAAACAAAATTTAATTGATTATATTTCTAAATCATTTAGTAAAGGAGATTCATCAAATATAATATATGAAATTGATAATAGTGATTTTAATCCTTCAAAAAAATTACAAAATGAAATAACAAATTTAATGACTGGAAACAATAATTTCAGATTATTAGATGATCAAATGATAATTTATGATGAAATTTTAAGAAGTTTATTAAATAATGATAATGCTGTTTCTATTGTAATTGGAGGGCCTGGTACAGGTAAATCAGTAATCGCAATTAATCTATTAACAAGCATGTTACAAAAAGGAAAAATGACACAGTATGTTTCAAGAAACACAGCTCCTAGAGTTGTCTATTCTGCAGAATTGAAAGGAACACTAAAGAAAAGTAATATAGATAATTTATTTAAAACCTCAGGTGCATATACTGATACAAAAGAAAAATCTTTTGATTGCTTGATTGTAGACGAAGCTCATTGCATGGCAGAAAAATCAGGATTGTTTAACAATTATGGATTTAATCAAATTAAAGAAGTTATTACTTCATCCAATAATAGTGTATTTTTTATTGATGAAAAACAAAGAATTCATTTAAATGATATCGGAACTATTGATGAAATTAAAAAATGGGCGTCTGCATGTGACAAAAAAGTAAATATATATGAATTAACATCACAATTTAGATGCAACGGCTCTAGGGATTATTTATCTATCATTGATTATATTTTAGGTTATAATGATAAGTTAAATATTAATAATATAAATTATGATATTAAAATTTGTGATAACGCTAGTGAACTTAGAAAAATAATTAGTGAAAAAAATATTAAATTTAAATCAAGAATTTTAGCCGGATACTGTTGGAATTGGAATAAAAAAGAAATTGATAATACAAATTATCATGATATTAAAATTGATAGTTTTGAAATGAGTTGGAATTTAGGCACAAAGCAAACATATGCTATTGATGATTCAATTAATGAGGTAGGATGCGTACATTCTGTTCAAGGATTAGAATTTGATTATGTTGGAGTTATAATTGGAAAAGATATGTTTTTTAAAGATGGCAGAGTTCACACCGACTTTCATAATCACGCTTCAACAGATCCATCTTTTAAAGGAATTAAAAAACTAGAAAAAGAAGATAAAGCATATGCAAATAAAATTGCTGATGAACTTATAAAAAATGCGTATAGAGTATTGCTTACTAGAGGAACTAAAGGATGCTATATATATTGTGAAGATCAGAATCTAAATAATTTTTACAAAAATATTATTAATAATATTAGAAAATATAACAATAAATAAATTTTTCCAAATAAGGCCGAATAAGTCCAAATTCGTCCAAAACTTGCTTGACTTCCGATTGTCAAGTGGTAAAATATAGTAAAATGAATTAATTATGCAGAGAGAATCCTATTCTTTCTGCTTTTTTAATTTATTTTTTGATTAGAGAAAATTTTATTTTAAATGAGGTTTTCTCTTTTTTTGTTTTATAATGTTTGGAGGTGTTTAAAAATAAATTATAAAACTTTATCGACTTTATCAAAAATTAAAAGTAATGTGATGCATCCAAAAATATGTGTGAATCATTTTAGTGGTCACTTTGTAGTCATCAAATTTGTTTATAAATGAGGCTATAAATGGTGTTAGTGGTCAAAAAAGGAAAATTAATGAATCATTTTTGCAAGTGCAAAAAAAGTAAGACACCACTCTTTTCTTTTTGTTTAAAAGGAAGAATAAGATTTGTGGTGTCGTTCTTCTTATGCCCATTATAAAAAATAAATAGTTTTGAGAAAAAATAAACCTAAAATGATTCACAATTTAGCAAATAAAATAAAGAAAGAAGTGGTAAAAAAGGAAAATAATTACTTTAAGAGTTGATAATGAACTATATGATCAAATATATAATATATCTAAACAAACTAGTGCTTCTTTAAATAAAACAACAAAAAATATTATTGCAGATTATTTAAAGAGTCCAAGAACAACAGCATCATTTCTAAGTGAAATTGAAAATAATCTTTCAATTCTTAATCGTGAAATAAATACTATTGCTAGAAAACAAAATCTTCATTTAAGAATTTCAAAACAACATTTTGCAAACATTGGCTATCTTTCTAATGCAGATATTAAAGAAGATAAATGTCTTAAAGAAATATATAGACAATGCAAAAATGGATTCAACGATTAAATAATTTGTCTAATTAAGCAAACAAGAAATTGTTGGCTTTTCTTTTGCATAAAATTAGATAGATGATAATAAATTTTTAAAGGAGGAAACAATATGACTGGTAAACTTAGTAGCTTACCATTACATAATAATATAGTTTTAAATTTTAATGCTAATGGTAAAGAGTTAAAAGAAATATTAAAAGAACATATATTACTTTATATAAAAGAAAATAGAAGCGATATAAAAAATATAAAATGTTAATCAAAATTATAAATAATAAGATCTAACTTATGTTATACTTTATTTAAGCGTTTATAGTTTCTGATTAACAAGTTTAAAGGAGGAAACAAGTTATGAGGAAATATAAATGTGGCGATTATTTAAGATTATCCAAAGAAGATGACTTAAAAAAAGATGAAAGTTCTTCTATTGAAAGTCAAAGAATGATTATAGAATCATTTTGTAAATTTGGAAAGTTAGATTTGGTTGAAGAATATGTTGACGATGGATATTCTGGTGGTAATTTTGATAGACCTGCATTCAAACGAATGCTAGATGATATTGATTCTGGAAAAATTAATTGCGTTATTACAAAAGACTTATCTAGACTTGGCCGTGAATTATATGGTACCGGTTCTTTTATTGAAGAATATTTTCTAGAAAAAAATGTTAGATATATTGCAATTAATGATGGATATGATTCATTAAATGGAGATAGTATGATTTCTATGAAATTAACTTTTAATGATTATATTTTAAGAGATACATCAAAGAAAGTTAAAAGTGCATTTACTGCAAGACAAAAAAATGGAGATTATATTGGCTCAATACCTAAGTATGGATATTTAAAAGATCCAAGTGATCATCATAAGTTAGTTGTTGATCCTGTTGCATCAGTTATAGTAAAAAGAATATATAATATGGCACTAGCAGGAAATACTTGTTATACAATAGCAACTACTCTTACTGATGAAAAAATACCAATCCCGATAGTTTATAAAAAAGAAAGTCGTGGTGCAACTGTTACTGATAATGATGGTTATGGAATTTGGAGAAGTCAAACAATAAGAGATATCTTAACTAGTGAAATGTATATAGGAAATATGGTACAAAATACTTATAACAAAATAAGATATAACTCTAAAAAACTTCGTGCAGTTAATAAAGAAGATTATATAATTGTTCCTGATACTCATGAAGCCATTATTAGTAAAGAAGTATTTGATAAAGTCCAAACACTTTTAAAAGTTAATTCAAAATTAGTTACGAAAAGTAAAAAAGAATATTTATTTAGTGGTCTATTAAAATGTAAGGAATGTGGTCATTCTATAAGCATATTAGAAAGAAAAAATAAAAAGTCTGATTCACACTACACTCAGTGTAATCAGTATAGTAAAAAAGGAAAATACGGTATTTGTAATATTCATAGAGTGAATTATAATTTACTAGAAGAAGATTTAATTAATATTATTACAAATATTTGTAATTCCTTTATCAAAGAATATGATAGTAAGTCATTAATAGAAGAAGCAAATTTAATATTAAGTGAAGAATTAAATAGTTTACAAAAAGAAACAGATATTTTTATAAGAGATATTAATAAATATAATACTGCTATTGAAGAATTATATTTAGATAAAGTTAATGGTAAATTACCTGAAAACATTTTTAGAAATTTATTAGATAGTTATAATGATAAATTAAATAACGCCATAAAACTAAAAAGTGAGTTAGATAATAAAAAGATTTTGATTACATCTAAACTACAAACTCTTGATTATGATAATTGTGCATTCATAGTAAAGAAATTTCTAGCACAAAAGAAACCTAGTAAATCTATGATAGCAGAACTTATTGATAGAATTGAAATTGATAATGATAAAAAGATTTATGTATTCTTCAAATTTCAAGAGTTAGCTAGTTTTGTTAGATGATTTTTTTAAAAGTTTTTTTATCTACCTTGTAAATGTCTTCATAATATTTTCCCCCCAAAAAATGTGTTTACGGTGTTACTCTCCCATTCCTAAGCTATGGAGGTTCATCACTTCTAATATCATTATTATCCATTGGCATTGTCCTAAATATTTCTAAATAAAAAACTAATAAAGTATGCCATATTCTCATACTTTATTAGTTTTTTTATTCACTCTCTAACTCAAATATAATATCTCTAAGTTCCATTGCTCTTTCAAAATCAAGATTTTTAGCAGCTGTATTCATCTCTTGCTGAAGTTTATCAATCAAATTCATCTTCTCCATCTTACTCATCTTTTCTTTATGTTCCTTCTTACCACTCTCATCTTCATTACTAATTAAATCTCTAATTTCCTTAATAATTGTCTTAGGAACAATATTATGCTCTTTATTATATTCTTCTTGCTTCCTTCTCCTTCTAGCAGTCTCATCAATAGCTATTTGCATACTATCACTAATCGTATCACCATACATAATAACCATTCCATTAGCATTCCTAGCACATCTACCAATTGTCTGAATTAAACTCCTACTACTTCTTAAAAATCCCTGTTTATCCGCATCCATTATCGCTATTAAAGATACCTCTGGAATATCTATTCCCTCTCTAAGTAGATTAATTCCTACAACGACATCATATACCCCAAGTCTTAAATCACGAATAATTTTCATTCTCTGTAAAGTTTTAACCTCATTATGTAAATAAGCAACCTTTATATCAATATTCTTCAAATAACTAGTAAGTTCTTCTGCCATCTTTATAGTCAAAGTAGTAATCAATACTCTTTCTTTTCTCTCTTTTCTAATTTCAATCTCTGAAACTAAATTATCTATCTGATTCTTACTACTTCTAACCTCAATTATTGGATCTAATAATCCAGTAGGCCTAATAATTTGTTCTACACACTTATTATGTACTAATTCTAATTCATAATCTCCTGGAGTAGCACTAACATAAATAGCCTGATTAATCTTTTTCTCAAACTCTTCAAATTTTAAAGGTCTATTATCTAAAGCACTAGGTAACCTAAACCCATAATTAACTAAATTCATCTTCCTAGCCCTATCCCCATTATACATTCCTCTTACTTGTGGTATAGTAACGTGACTCTCATCTATTACTAAAAGGAAATCCTTAGGAAAGAAATCAATCAACGTCGTCGGAGTCTCTCCCTCTTTTCTTAGCGCCAAATGTCTCGAATAATTCTCTACTCCCCTACAAAAACCTGTTTCCAGTAGCATCTCCATATCATAATTAACCCTCTCACGAAGTCTCTGTTCTTCAAGAAGTTTATTGTGAGACAGAAAATATTCAAGACGTTCATCTAATTCCACCTTAATATTCTTAACCGCTAATTTAAGTTTTTCATCACTAGTAACAAAGTGTGATGCCGGAAATATTGAAACATTTTTCTTCTCTTTAATAACCGCTCCCGTTACTACATCAAATTCACATATTCGATCAACTTCATCTCCAAAGAACTCAATCATAATTCCACTTTTTCTCTCATATGCTGGAATTAATTCAATCGTATCTCCTCTTACCCTAAAAGTGCCTCTATTTAAGTCCATTACACTTCTTTCATATAACATATCAACAAGTTTACCTAAAACAACATTCCTATCAATTATATCTCCCTTACTAACTGTAAGCATCTTGTTTTTATATTCTTCTACTTCACCAATACCATATATACAAGAAACTGAAGCAATAACTATAACATCATTACTAGATAACAAACTAGAAGTAGCCTTATGTCTAAGTTCATCAATTTCATCATTTATCTTAGCATCCTTCTCTATATATGTATCTGTACTAGGAACATATGCTTCTGGTTGATAATAATCGTAATAAGAAACAAAATATTCAACTCTATTTTCAGGAAATAATTCTTTAAATTCACTATAAAGCTGTCCCGCAAGTGTCTTATTATGAGCTAAAACTAAAGTTGGTTTATTAACTTCTTTAATAACATTAGCAATCGTAAATGTCTTACCAGTTCCTGTTGCCCCCAATAAAACTTGGTGTTTTTCTCCATTATTTATACCATCAACTAATTCTTTTATTGCTTTTGGTTGATCACCACTTGGTTCATACTTTGAAACTAATTTAAACATATTTTTCTTCCCTCCATTATAATTATTTTATGACTTTTTAAAATCTTAAAAAGAATAATTGTCAACCAATTATTAGTCCCTAAATTCGTCCTCACTACTTATAATTTAATGGTTAAATTGACACTTTTTTCTTTGGAACAAATAAAAGTCACAAAACGAATTCATCTTCATTCATTTTTATTATTTTCAACACTTCAATCAATATTTACAGGTCACAAATTTACTTTTTTCAGCCAACTGACAGCTATATTTTCATTATAAATACTAAAATCATTGTTTTCAATAATATCTATAACATTTTGATAAGTTTATTCCATTCCCTTATTATATATAATTAAAATTACCCTGTAACTATTGCTAATGATTATCTATCTTTTCTATTTCAATTAGTAATTTATCAAAGTCAGAAACAAATTTTTTATCTTGTATATCCTTGTATTTTTCATATTCACTTTCCGCTTTTTGTTTTGCCATTTTCATCACTATAAAATAAAATATTTTTTTCATTACCAACTGTTATATTACTCATTTATGTTACTCCTTTCATACAATAATTCTTTATTGAGACTAATTGAAACGAATAAAACAAAGAACTACTTTCCTTGTTTTAATTTCTATTCTTCTCTTTCTTTCATAAATATATCATATGAACAGTTGTTTGTCAAGATATTCTTTATGCCTTACCCTTTCAAACCCTTCCAATTCCTAAACTTTTTCTTATACGAAGAAACATAATCCGTATCCATTACCACCTGCTGATAACCATCTTCCTTTTCTTCCACTAAAGCCGGATTACATCCTCCTCTTTCTAATCCTACTTTATCTATATGAAATCTATTACCACAATTCTGACATTCTAAATATTCCCCTTTTTGAACAAAATATGCCAGAGGCGAAGGATTACATGCTTGACAAGTATTAAAAGCAATTCTTACCTTTCCATCAGATCCTCTTACTACCACAAACTGTAACTTCATAATTCACAAAAGTAGCCGTCGAAGTAATATCTTGCGTATTAATTATAATCTTACCATCCGCATTTTCCTTAACTGTTAAAAATTCATTCTCCGTAACTGATAATTCCTTTTTACAACTAGTTAAACATAACAATAAAACTACCAAACATAAAACCCTCTTCATATTTATTCCCCATTATCCTTAACCATATACCCTAAATCCTCTATTTTCTTTTTTAAGAAAGATATATCTAATTCCTTTTTACTATATATAGTTACTAATTTTTTATTAATATTAACCTTTACACTCCCAATACCATCGATCTTTTCTAACTCACTCTTAACTCGGGAAGCACAATGTTCACAATGCATTCCCTCAACTAAAACTTGTGTCTTTATTGTTTTTCCAAACATTTTATTCCTCCTCCAATTTTATTTTTCTTAATCTTAAAGCATTAAAAACTACTGTTAAACTACTTATTGTCATAGCAAATCCTGCTATCATCGGATTCATATTTATCCCCCATTTTGTAAATATTCCTGTTGCTATAGGTATCATACAAATATTATAAAAGAATGCCCAAAATAAATTCTGTTTTATATTTCTAATTGTCTTTTTACTAATCTTCATCAAATATATTATTCCCATCAAGTTATTACTCATTAAAATAACTGAAGCTGAATTATTAGCAATATCTGTTCCGCTAGATATAGCCACTCCTATATTAGCACTTGCTAAAGAAGGTGCATCATTTATTCCATCGCCTACCATCATAACATTTCTTCCACTATCCATTAATTTCTTTATTTGATAAGTTTTATCCTTTGGCATAACCCCAGCTATCACTTGTTCTATTCCTAAACTATCTCCTATTAATTTAGCAGTTTTTTCATTATCACCAGTTAACATAACAACCCTTCTATCCATTTCATTCAATAAAGAAACCACCTTTTTAGCATTATCTCTAACCAAATCCTTTACCCCTACTAAGGCTATAATCTTATTATCCTGAACTAAATAAACAATACTATTACCATTATCTACTAACCATTCCTCATCTCCTACATAATCATTTTCTATTCCCAACTCTAAAACTATTTTTTGACTTCCCATATAGTATTTATTCTTTTTAATTACTCCCATAAGTCCTTTTCCATCTATATTTTTAAAGTCTGCTACATTATATAATTTACCCTCTATTTTAAAAGCACTAGCAATCGGATGAGTTGAATTATCTTCCAAACTTGCCATAATTTTCATTAATTTTTTTTCACTACAATTACTATAATTATATATTTTACTAATACTTAACTTTCCATAAGTCAAAGTTCCTGTTTTATCAAACACTACCGTATCTATCTTATTTGCATTCTCTAGTATTTCACTCTTTTTTACCAAAACTCCCCTTTTAGCACACATTCCTTCACTAATTAACATAGAAAGTGGCGTTGCAAGTCCTAAAGCACACGGACAAGCAACTACCAGTACAGATACACTATGAACAAAAGCAGTATTTATTTGTCCACCACATAAAAGATATCCCACTAAAGTAATTAAAGAAATAATCATTATTCCCGGAACAAATATTCCACTTACCTTATCAGCAATTCTTGAAATAGGAGCCTTCGTATTTAATGCCAAAGAAACTAATCTAACTATTTCCGAAATAGTCGAATCCTTTCCTATTTTTAATGCCTCATATAAAATACTTCCATCCATATTTAAACTACCAGCTACAACAGAATCCCCAACGCCTTTTTTAACCGGTAAAGATTCTCCCGTAATAAAAGCCTCATCAAAATATGCCTCTCCCTTTTTAATGACCCCATCAACAGCAACTTTCATCCCCGCTTGACAAACAACCATATCCCCTTTCTTTATCTCATCTAATGTTACTTCCTTCTTCCCATCATCCGTCATCACAATTGCCTTCTCCGGAGTAATTTGAACCAAATCTCTAATCGCATCCTTTGTCTTTTCCTTACTACTTGATTCAATAAATCTTCCTAACTTCACAAAAAACAATACCATACAAAGAGATTCATAATACAAACAATGAACATTCTCATAATTACCACATAAAACCATAAACGTTCCATAAAGACTATATAAAAAGCTAGAAATAATTCCAATAGTAACTAACGTATCCATATTTGCCGTTTTATGAACTAAATTCTTATACCCATTCTTAAATATATCAAATCCATAAATCAAATAAGGAATTGATAAAACTAATAAACTAATCGCATAATTAACCGGATACTTATCCATATCTAAAAACCAAATATTAGGTAAATTAACCATATGAGCCATCGATATATATAATACTAATAATGATAAAATACCAAATAAAATCAACATCTTATTTCCCTTATTATTCCCCTTACTCATCCTCTCATCATATATTCCCTGATTAACAAATCCTGCATCCTTAATATATCTTGTCAAATCATCCATTGTTATCTCATCATCATACTCTATTAAAACATTCCCCAACACCAAATTAACAGAAGCCTTAACTATTCCCGGCTGTTTATTTAAATATTTCTCAAGACCAGTTGAACAAGCACTACAACTCATTCCCCCAATACTCAAAATAACCCTTTTCATATTTATCATTCTCCTTTAAAATATTTTATATCATCTATAACCTTAATCGTATTCTTTATCATATTCATCCAACAAGTATAAGTAATAACTCCCTCTTCTTGCGGAGTAAATTCAATTACATTAATCCCCTCATTCAATTTCTGCTTAATTCCAAACTTTTGTCTAACAATCTCATTATTACATACTGCCATTAAATTAATTCCCCCACACATACTAATACAATGAATACTAGTTAATAACCCAGTAACAAATAATACCCCATAAGTAATATCATTATCTATTGTTGGAATAACCCCAAAAATATTAAATCCAAATATTTTATAAATTAAAATACTTATACTTATTATTCCCAAAGATATTCCTATAAATTCCCCCACTTTAATCCTTTTCTTATTAATCTAATACCCCTTTCAAATAACTAATATCATCTTCTTTAGTAGTATATCTCAAATCAGTTATTATCTTAATAATTTCATTCTTATCAATCTCTTTTACATAACTAACCAAAGCAATAGAACCATCAAAAGTAACATCTCTAATATTAGTAATTCTCTTTAATCTCTTACTAATTACATCATCACAATGATTACAATGTATTCCATCTATTTTAATATAAATCTTCTTCATCTTACTTTAACTTTCCAAATAATTCAAATACATCATCTATTACTTCTAAATTATTATTCTTAATATCTTGAACCATACAAGACTTCATATGACATTTTAATATCTCACTACCTAAACTCTTTAAAGCATTCGTTGCTGAAGCCACCTGAAGTAATACATCATCACAATATCTATCATCACGAATCATTTGTGAAATACCATTAATCTGCCCAGAAATAATCTTAAGTCTTCTTTCCAATTTTTTCTTTTCCTCTTCCGTCCTATGCTTTGTTCTTAAACACTTCTTACATTCCATATAATATCACCTAAAATAAATTATAGGGAATAGGGGGTAACCCTGTCAAGAAAAAAGAAAGAAAAAATAGTCAAAACTATTTTTCTCTTTCCTGAAGCATCTTAATAATCTTATCCTGATTACTAACAATCTTATCCATCTTATCGTGTAACTCCTCAAGTATTAACTCGCTCTTTAAATCTGTCTTATAATCATTTTGTGCCCTCATACTATCTCTCTTAGCAGCCCTATTTTGACTCATCATAATAACCGGTGCCTGTAAAGCTGCCACACAAGAAAGTACCAGATTAAGTAAAATAAATGGATAAGGATCTAATTTTTCAAAAGCATAAACATTTAATAAAATCCATCCTATTAAAAACAATGTAAACCCAATAATAAACCCCCAACTCCCAGCAATTTCTGTTATCTTATCCGCTACTTTATCACCAAACGTAGCATTCTCATTTGTAACCTTATCAACATCTACCGCTATCGGAGAAGATACCAACATATCCAATAATTCATCTTCATCCTCCAAAGCACTATCCTGATTTAACAACATTTTAACTATCTCTTTTTTAGTTTTTTTCTTTTCCATACCTTCACCTCATTAATTACTTATCTCTTATAACTACTAGCAGCAGCATCATTAATAACTTCTATCTTATTACCATCAGTTAATAAAACAATATTCCCCGTCTTTGAATCACTCTGTCTATAAACTTTAATTCCTTTTTTCGATAACCTATATCTATTATCCGAGTTAGGATATTTTGCAAGTCCTTTATTAGGAACAATTACATATTCCGGATTCAATCTATCTAAAGTATCCCAAGGTATCGAAGAATTTCCGTGATGAGGATATTTTAACATATCAATTTTCAAACTTATTCCCAATAATGACGCATTATTTTGTAAATTATTAACTGTTAATGTCGTTCTAGCATCACCAGTAAACATAAATGTATTATTGTAAAATTTTAAAATAAATATAAATGAATTATTATTCACGTTATTCGCTATTTTATTCGGAGCTAAAAAATATAACTCCATCTCTCCAACTATTACCTTTTTCGGAGGCACAATAACCTCCGGCTTCTTATTATATTTATTTAATGCTTCCACTATATTTTCCTGATCAAATTTATCACAAGTTTTCTTACTAGCGCAATTAAATATATCATCCGGATAATATATTTTATCTACTGTAAAATTACTAAGAATATCTCCCTGAGCAGCTATATGATTATTATGCAAGTGACTTCCAATCATCAAATCAATCTTACTAATACCAAGTTCTTTTAAATATGGTGTTACCTTTTTTCTACAATTCCATCTACCACTATCAATTAAAATAACTTTATTATCTGTTCTTATAAGTATCGCATCATCATAATGGCCACTATAAATAAAATGAATCTCCATATTCTTAGATTTTATAACTGGTTTACTACTAGGTGAACTACTACCAGGTTTAGAACTTCCTGACTTTGATAAACTACAACTAATATCCTTAGAATTTAAAGCCTTATCATATATCCTAACACTTACACTACTTACTTCCCTATCTAAAGTAATATTATTATTAACGTAACTTACTCCGTCTATTACATACTTTTGTATCCCTATATTATCACTAGCTTTAATAGTTATATTACTCTTACCATTTCCATACGTTCCAGAACAACTCCCCGTAGGACTTACTTTATCTATATTATTAACATTAATACTCTTCTCAGTCTTTTCTCCTAGTTTATTATAAATAATAAATT
>ERZ857629.793-NODE-793-length-40145-cov-4.027962_pt1 | contig 40145 bp, 39 predicted proteins | sample MGYA00519700_ERZ857629 | MGnify/ENA primary metagenome ERZ857629 (study PRJEB31778, sample SAMEA3449351) | human gut metagenome | biome: human gut; feature: human-associated habitat; material: faeces | place: United Kingdom | collected 2010/2012 ... | reverse complement strand
TGAATGTTGTTAATGGGACTTCATTTTCACCCGTAATAACATAAATTGAGAAGTGGTTCGCATCAAAGCTTTGAGCATTTGTTGCAACCTCAGTGACTGTACTCGCATCATCACTTACATGATAAATATTAACTTCATTGCCGCTTATCGCTGCATTTTCAAAGCTAATATTTACAACACCATTTGGTTGAATTTCAATACCATCTTTACTCACAATTGTAACATCCAGAGCTATAGCTGAATCTACCTCTTTATCCTTTTCAGAAACGGTTTCTTTAACAGCGTTTAAGATAGCTTTTCTTGTTACACGCTTAACTACTAGCTTTGCACCTCTAGGTAAAACACCCTCAACTGCAATCGCATGAACCGTTACATTTCCAGCTGTAGCACTTTCGTCAAATGCAGGATATTCTGGTAATTCTTCTTTCGCTTCTGGGTTTGCCTCGGCTTCATCCTCTTCATTTGTTTCTTCAGTCTTTGTTTGGGCTTGAGCAACATTTCCTTCTTGTTTTCCCTCTGTGTTAACTTTTTGATAAACAAATTTAACACTATATAAATCTGAAGTCACATTAAGATTCGCCTGGGCTGCAGTTACGATTTGTGAATCATTCATAACTACATCTTTTAGGGTGTAACCATCAAAGTTCAACATGACACTCGCATCTGACTTTAAGTTGTAATTGGTCTCATATGTATGAGTTGTAGCTGCACTTAATATTGTTCCATCTTCAGCTACATAGCTTAATGTCACATCCTTTTTTTCAGATACTGGTGCAGACTTTTCAATCGCATCTACAACAGGCTGAACTGTCTGTTCTGCATTCACCTCTTGTGTTGTTGTTTGCTCTACAGTTATCGGTTCTTGTAAAGTCTGTTCTTCGACTTCAGGTTCTTGACTCACTGTATTTGCGTAGTAGGTGTCTGTCATTCCAAACTGTATAGCCATCGCAAATGATAATAATATTGCCGATGCTCTTTTAAAGTTTTTTAACATATCTATTCCTCCTTTCGTTTTTAGATAGTTTTCCCTACCCATCTACTACTTAGAGTATAAATTTTCCATGGTTATAGAATGGTTATAAAATAACTAACTTTGTCTTTTTTGTTACACAATTTTCAATCCTTGCCAAAACTCACACAAGAAAAGCCATCCAATTTTGGATGACTTAACGATTATTAATTTTTGTTTCTACTTCAATATCATAAGGAAGCTGGATCAATTCTACACCTGCATCATGAAACATGCGCTTGCTCGCAATATTACCTTCCGTTCCTGCATATTTATCACTTTCATATACAACACAAGTAATACCCGCTTGAATAATAGCTTTGGCACATTCATTGCAAGGAAATAACGAAACATATAAAGTACAGCCATGTAAATCTTGAATACTATTTAAGATTGCATTCAATTCGGCATGAACCACATACGGATACTTTGTATTTAAGAAATCACCATCTCTATCCCAAGGAAATTCATCATCCTCACATCCATAAGGAAAGCCATTATAGCCTAGTCCTACTACTCTTTTTTGCGGATTGACAATACAAGCTCCCACTCGCGTATTAGGATCTTTAGAACGCTTTGCGCTTAAATGCGCCATTCCCATAAAATATTGATCCCAGCTTAATACATCATTACGCATTATTCTTCCCCTTCTCTTAATTCGTTTAAGACTTTTTCAAATGTTGGCTCTAAACCAATCTCAAAACGCATTTTTTCATGTGTAGTAGGATGAATAAATTCCAATACGCATGCATGCAACAACTGACCATTGGCCTGAATTGTTTTTCTTGGACCATATTTAGGATCTCCCGCGATTGGATGTTCAATATACTGCATGTGTACACGAATTTGGTGCGTTCTTCCTGTTTCTAATTGACATTTTATATAGGCAAATTTACTAAAATTTTCTAATACAGTAAAATGTGTAATCGCATCCTTCGAATTATTTGCGGTAACCGCCATCTTTTGACGATCCTTTTCATCGCGTCCAATTGGCGCATGAATCGTACCATGCTCATGCGTAAATGGCTTATGAACAATCGCAACGTATTCACGATGACATGTTTTATCTTGTAATTGCTGACTTAAAGCTTCATGTGCCACATCATTTTTGGCTACAACCAATAATCCGGATGTATCCTTATCAATACGGTGAACAATGCCAGGTCGCATAACCCCATTTATACCACTCAAGTCTTTACAATGATACAACAGAGCATTCACCAAAGTCCCAGAGTAATGTCCTGGTGCTGGATGTACTACCATTCCCTTCGGTTTATTAATGACAATAATATCATGATCTTCATATACGATGTCCAAATCAATCGGTTCCGGAAGGACTTCGGTTGAATCAAGTTCCGGAATTGAAACTTCAATTTCGTCTTTTACACATACCTTATAGCTTGCCTTCATAATTTTATTATTCACTAAAACATGATCATTATCCAACAAATCTTTGACTCTCTTACGTGAAAAATCTAATTTTTCTGCCAAAACTTTATCTAAACGATCCAATTTTGTATTTTCATCTATTTTTAAGACTCTTGTTTCCATCTCTCTTGCTCCTTCTTATCATCTATAAACATACTTACCAATATTAATGCGATACCTATTGTAATGCAGATATCTGCCACATTAAACACAGGAAATGGGTAGCCAAAAATGTAAAAACTAAAAAAGTCTCTTACATATCCTAGCGTCATACGATCAATAAAATTGCCTATGGCACCTGAAAATACAAGTGATAAACAAATTTGATAACGTGAATCTTCTGTTTTGAAAAACATATACAAAATTGCAGCTAAGGCTACAATTGTTAGTAGGGCAAAAAAGCCCATTCCAGCTCCGGCAAACATACTAAAGCCTGCCCCTGTATTTTGTACATAAGTCAAATAAAAGAAATGTTTGATCATTTCTACAGAATCATTTAAGGAAATAGATCTTTCGATGGCCCACTTCGTCCATTGATCTAATCCTAAAGTGGCAAGAACAATAAGTAGTGATGCCACTATCGTTTTCATTTTCTTCATATTCATATTCCTCTTTTAAAACGATTTATTTCTTCTATGCAAAAATAACATTTTGAAAAACAACCATACACTCATGCCAAGTGCAATGATATATCCAAAAAATCCAAGTGCTGGAATACCCATGATGGTTGGCTTCATCTTTGTCGTACAAATCAAACTTGAACCAACGACCAAGGCTGCAATCAAAACACACACTATAATACGATTCACCATTTGATCAATCTTAGCGAGTGGTGCTTGTGATCCCATTAAGTTCAAATTCATTTTAATCTGCCCTCTTTGAATCATCCGCAATACATCACTTGCCTGCACAGGTATATCAATTGAATGCGATAGTGCATCCACACTGCGTTTAAATCCAGACTTAAGTTCCTTCTCCCAATCAATTTTTGTTAAGCTAGACTTGTGACTTAACGCAATCTTCATCGTATTCATATTTGGATCTAAAGCCGTTAGAGTTCCCTCAATTGTCATCATAGAACGTGCTAACATACTAATTCCTTTAGGCAATGAAATCGAATATACATGACAAATCGAGAACATATCCTGTACAAGTCTTGCGACATCAATTTCTGCATAAGGAACACTTAAATATTGATTCACAAACCTATCCATATCATTACAGAACGCTGTATAATCAATTTCCTTTTTACACTCACCGATCATCAAAATACAATCAACTAGTTTTTGCGTATCCCTTAAGGCAATGGCTCTTACTGCCTGCTTCATGATTTCTCTTTCATTCGCATCCAATGTTCCCATCATGCCAAAGTCGATCCATACGATTTGTTCATCACGAATTCTTAGATTTCCCGAATGCGGATCTGCATGGAAGAAACCATTTTCTATGATTTGCGAAATATAATTAAATGCTAGCTTATCCGCAATTTCACTACGATCATAGCCAAGCTCTTCTAATCGTTTAGAATCATTGATTTCAATTCCATCTACATATTCCATCACAAGAATATTTTTTCTTGTATATTCATCATAAATTTTTGGCGCATCAATAAATTTACAATCTGCATATTCTTTCTTAAAGCGTTTCGCAAATTGTGCCTCTATTGTAAAATCCATTTCTTGCTGGGCCGTGTACCAAAATTCGTCAATGACCATATTTAAGTCAACAACACTCGATACAATATCCGATAAGTTCAATATTTTAACAGCTTTTCTTAATAAAGCTACATCACGTTCCATCCATTCATAGATTTTAGGACGCTGAATCTTTAATACCACTCGCTCCTTAGTCTTTAAAGTTGCTGCATGCACCTGCGCAATTGAAGCAGAACCTAAACAGGCTTCATCAATACTCTCAAATTCTTCCTGAAACAAATCTCCATAGGTCTCTTCAATAATTGTTTGAACAGTTGAAAAAGGCATGGGACTTGCCTGTGAGCGAAGCTTCATCAACTCTTTACAATAGCGTTCAGAAAATAAATCTTGTCTTGTCGACATGATCTGTCCAATTTTGACAAAGGTAGGACCTAAATCTTCCAAAATCATGCGAAATTTAACAGGATCCATCCCCTTTTGAATATGATGCTTTCTTAATATAGATACAATCTGTGCAAATCTAGCACTTGTTGACATCGTATTTGTATCACTCATCTTTTCACATCCTGTCTTCTATGTAAAGGCGTGTTTGTCACTTTACTCTTTTTAAAAAATGTTCGTGCATTTGATTTCTTTTTATCTTCTACAAGAATCATTTTTAACAAACGATTCCAATCCTTGTTATTTTTCATACAAGAGTATTTTAACACACTTGTTAAAAATCAAAAAGAAACAGTATTTCTGTTTCTTACTGTTTCTTAATAGTAGTCATCTACCAAAGTAATTTTATCCTTTAAACTTTTACCATAACGAATACTCACATGAATTTCGTCATTATTCGCAAAGTACTCATCGTAACTTTTTGTTCGAAACGTGTTAAATATTGTTTTAAAATCCTTTGACATCTCGTAATCATCCATCTGCAAATCTAATTTATCATCATCTTGAACAATATGAAGCATTTTAGGATATGTAATTACCAAAGCATTATCCGGTAATTTATCATCTTCAGCCATCTCATCTACAACAACACGCACATCTCCAACTGAACTTAAATATGTTTTTGTGTATAAGCGACACTGATCTTGCATCGAAGTCGTCATTGTCTGTGTTTCTTTTGATAAATCTATTTCATTAGGTTGAATCTGAGATAGTTCATAAATAAATGTTCCTGTCCTAACCACAAATAACAAGATTGTTAAAATTAATAAAGTTGTTAATTTACGCATTTGTGTTCACCTTCTTAGGCCAAGCACGAAACAACATCAACAGGATTGTTAAGCTACCAAGTACAAAGGCAATATCCATACAATAGATTCCAATACTTGTTGTGGCATATACAGCACTAACATAAACCAATACCACAAAACTGATACCACTACCAATTAACACACACGCAACAGGAATCATAGCCAAGACTAGAATCACCTTTAATACATCCGATTCGATAGAACGTGATTTTCGTTCATGATATAAAGGTCGGTTGGGAGTTGGAGGTAAATCATTCCCTTTTATATTATCATTCCAAGTCTCTTTTATATCATCCATCACTCCAACGCTTTGATTATGATAACGATAGCGTTCAATTCTTTTAGCCATAACCTTAACGAAGAAATAAATTGCCATACATAAATATATAATTCTGCATAGACCCAACAAAAAGTCTGTAACCCCATAGAACCCTACAAAGAAGGAGAAAATCAGAGATAAACACAAATTACATAGTGCCTCTACAATAATAACTTTGCCAATCCATAAAATGAAAACCAATACAATCGCATCAAAGAAGATATGGAAGATTTCATTCATCGAAAAATTACCAAGTCTAGAAAATAATTCCTCCATTTTCGCATATACCTTATCGATTGTTTTATCCGCCTTACTTGATAGTGGATCCATCGAATCTGTATTGATTTTATAGGCATCTAATATTTCTTTAACAAGCTCATCTACATCTCCAAAGCCTGCAACAGCCTCTTCTTCAGATACTCCACTTGCCATCTTATCATCAATATAAGTCCCATATTCCAATAGGATATCTTCTCTTTCTTTATCATTTACCAAAGATAATTTTTGATTTAAAATGTCCAGAAACTCTTTCTTTAACATCTACTTTTCTCCTTTCAAATAAGTATTTACACTACATGAAAAATTTGTCCACTCCTCTAATAAAGCTGAATATCTTTCAAGGCCTAAACTTGTGATATGATAATACTTTCTTGGCGGACCCTCTGTAGATTCTTTTAAATACGATTCTAATAAACGATCATTAGATAATCGTTTCAATAAAGGATAAATTGTACCTTCATTGACTTGAATCACCTCATTTATTTTAGAAACTAACTGATATCCATATAGATCATCGGCCACGATTGCTTTTAACACAATCAGCTCTAGAACACCCTTCTTAAACTGAGTATTCATGTACCTCACCCTTACTCTTTCCTATCAAAGACGGTTGAAACATATCGACATATACCTTCTCCATCATCGATAATGATAATCCATGAATAGACTGCACATATGTAAATGCTTCATTTCGAATCTTGTTTTTATATCTCAGCTTCATTTCATATGCCTCATTATATTCAATTGCTCCTACGCCAATGATTTTTACACACATAAATAATTTTGAAGCTTTATTCAAACCTACAATTTTTCCGTTACGAATCCATCCACAAAAATAAACAGGAATATTCTGAAAACTATATCCCGAAATATGATCAATGGAAATTACTGGAAGACTATATTTTTTACCCAAGCATTGTGCGTATTCTTTGGTTGCACCATGCTTAGAACAATAAATAACTGCTCTTGGCTGCATTCTATCACCTCTCAACTATTATGATATACACACTACCTTGGATTGTCAAGTACTGTGTAATATGAATAACATAAGGCATGTTAAACAACATAATATAATATATAAAAGGAGCAGATTTTCTCTGCTCTCTAGTTATTCTATATTTTTTTAGATATAAATATGTTTCAATATGTCATTTATGTTTTATATAAAGCATATTTTACTTAATCCGTAAATTTTTCGTAGAACTCCATGCTTTCTAATACGCTTGTATCCTGGATTGGATTATCATCTAATCTAAGTGCTTCTAATAATTCTAGATTCTTTAATGGAGTTACATCAGTAACGTAATTTGCTTTTAAAGTTAAAGAACGTAAATATTTAAGTTTTGACAATGGAGTCAAATCCGTAATCGCATTGTGATCTAGACGTAAATAAGAAATAAATTCTAGATTTTCTAATGGAGTCAAATCTTCAATAACATTATTATATAGATCAACATCGCATAAGTTTGTTAGCTCAGTTAATGGCTTCAAATCCTTAACATTATTGTTTTCCAAAGAGATGATTTCAAGCTGCTTCATATCCTTCAAACAAGTAATATCCTTAATTTGGTTACGACCCACATTTAATTCAACCATATCCTTCGAATCTTTTAAAATACGAATATCTTTAATGCGGTTTGTGAATAGGTTTAAGTGTTTTAATTGATGCGCATTCTTTAAGAAATTAATTTCTGTTAATTGACAGAACTTCGCATCAAGCTTTTCTAAGTGCTCTACATTAGTAAATTTTTCTAAATTCTTCAAACGATTCTTAGAAACATTCAATGCCTTTAAATCACCCAAGCTATTCAATAAAGCCATATCCTTAAAGCCTGTTTGTTCCATAGATAATTCTTCTAAATGGCTCAATTCCTTTAAGAATGTAAAGTGTTCTGGTTCATTATAAGAAATGTTCAATGATTTTAGATTTGAAAATTCTTTTAATACAGAATAATCCTTTAAATATGGACAATTCGCAACATTTAATTTTTTTAAGTTCTTCATTGACAACAATGGACTTAAATCGGACATTAAGTTAGTATTTAAATCTAATTCTTCGATATTTGAAAGATATGTTAAATCTTCAATGTTAAATAAACGCATACAACCCATGTCGAGTTTCTTCAATTTCTTAAGTACACCTAAAATCGCATAACTAAAAGGACCATTTTCTGTATTGATATGAACCTCTTCTAGTTTTTTACAGTGTTCTAAATAAATCAAACTATCTACTTTTGCCTTAGAAAGATTTAGCACTTCCAAATCAATCATTGCAGCAACACTAGAAATATCCATTGTATATAGATTATTTCTTGATACATTCAATTTTTTCAATTGTCGAAAGCCATGTAAAGCCTGTAAATCTCTCAACTGATTTCGAGACACATCTAAACAAACTAAATTATGTAAATCACGGATTGGGTCCAATGTTTGTAATGCATTGTTGCTCGCATTCAAAGTTTCTAGATTTTCAGCATACTGCAAACCCTCTAAGCTTTTTATTTCATGATCCTGTACTTCTAGATGGATCAAGTTCTTCATTAAATCTTCCGTTAGTTCTTCTTCTTTAACACGTAATGTACGTGCTACTACGCTACGTAAAGCATCATCTTGAATAAGCATAAAACACATGCCCTCCTTTATATATCCATTATAATCAAATTTTGAGACAATAACTATAATAAATAACATTTTTTTAACAAACTTAACTTTGCTTAACATTCACAGATACGATTCCATGTTGGTTTATTGAATGAATAATCATTTAAATCTAACCAAAAATGTTTTACTTTTCTTTAAGAAAGAGCTTTTTTTGATGACATTGTGTCAAGAAAATGCTAAAATGTAAGCAGTTAAGGATTAGACTCATATTCTGATTGTGATAAATGCTAATGTATGCAAATACTTTCTATTTTAACGGTCAAAGGATATTGGCTTAGTCCAGGAGGTATAGGCATGAGCACAGGTAAAGTTAAATGGTTTAACGCTGAAAAAGGGTACGGATTCATTACTAGTGAAGAAGGAAAAGATGTATTCGTACACTATTCATCAATTAATTCTGATGGATTTAAAACATTAGAAGAAGGACAAACTGTTACTTATGATGTTGTTGAAAGTGATCGTGGTCAACAAGCTAACAATGTCACAGTTGTAGATACAGCTGCGTAATAATTTGTTCTAATTAGCGCACAAAGTGCGCTTTTTTCATGAAAGAGAGGGATTTTATGTTAGAGCGATACGAAAAAGTTAAAGAATATGTATATAGTCAATACGCAAAAATCTATAATGAAGATTTAAAGATTGCCGCCCTTACCCATACGGCAAGTGTCGATTTATCCATCACATTCATTGCCATGGCACGCGGTACCAATCTTGAACGCGCTAAGGTAGCCGCTCTTTTTCATGATTATGCACAATTTATTGATAATTGTCCCCATTCTCAACATGCCAAATTATCAAGTCTTCATGCATACAAATATCTAAAGGAATGTGGCTTATTTAAGACAACTGAAATTGATGATATCACATATGCGATACGCCAACATTCAAAAAAGGAATCCTTTGATTCCCCATTATGTGAAGCTTTGAAGGATGCGGATGTTCTCGCAAGATTTTTAGAAAACCCTGAAAAAGAAGTGACAGGAATGAAAAGACAGCGCCTGCTAAATGCCTGCGCTGATATTCAAAGTCATTAAAATTTTTGATAATACAGTTCGACACTTGCATCGAGCTGTTTTTTTAATTGATTGAAAGCCTTCATAAACAAATCTTTATCATAAATAATCCAATCAATATAAGAGAAACTCTTTCCTATAGCCCCTCCTACTACTTTTCCTGCATGCACCTTTGAAATCGCTACATCCAATTCTTTTGAAAGCTTTTGACGATACAATGCATCCTCTTTATTATGGAAAGGATTGGAATAATATACATAACCAAATTCTCCATCCTTACTTGATAGATCTGCCAAAACCTCTTCCTTTTCCTCAATTGTTTGTTCAACTAATAAAGGATGTGTTGTAAAAATCAGCTTCATATCCTTTCTTAATGCATCGTGCGCAAAATCCTGGATTGGCTGATATACGGAATAAATATCAATTGGTTTTTCATATTCTTTCCAATGATTTTTTTGAACAAGATTTATGATCACTTCATAAAAATCAACCATCTGACAAAATTTCATATCTGAATCTGGCGTATCTATAAAATCCACACGACAAATATAAGCTTCATAAGCCAATTCACCAATCGCAAGTTCTAATAAATACATACTCATTTCTTTTTTGTTTTCAGGATTTCCAATCAAACCAAAACCAGGACAATACACCTTACAATCTAGCATATCATTTTCAATTTGATAGAAAACATGAAAATCTGCCAAAGTATATTCTTCATTCTTGATTTGCACCATAGCCTGAATCGCCTTTTGCGACATAGGCGGCAAGGTTGCATTCATGATCCATTTCTTTTGAATTTCTTTAGGTGCAATATCAACTAACATTTGACATAAATATTGTGTTGTTTTATTTGGACCTGTATCAAAGGTCATCTCAAAAGAATCATAAAAACTTTCGACAAAGAAATGGGCACCACTAATTTCCATTACCTCTTCATCAAGCTCTTGAATGATCTCATTTAATTCTTCATACTGTTCAGCCTTTAAATATTTTATAATCGCACTCTGCTTTTGGTCAAAATGCTTCCAAAACGCTAAACCATTTGTATAAGCACTCATTGATAATCTTCCTTTCTTTATAATTCTTTGATTACTGAAATCAAAGCATCTGCCACAAACTTATGGCCACTTTCATCCATATGAATTCCATCCAAGCTTCCAGCTACTGCATGTGTATCGATAACTTTCACATCTAATCCAGAACATCCCTTTTCCAAATAAGGCTTTGTGTTATTTAAAATCTCAAAACCATTTTGACCAAAGTTAGACTTTGTTCTTTCATTCTTTAATCCATCTATATTCATTTTGGGTGGACAAACCACAAAAAACTGAGGTATATTAGATCCATCACGATAAATTTCTGGATTTAAAGCTTTATACATCAATGTACGAATCCCCTTCTCAATTGAAATACTATTTGTTGAAAACTGACGCTTCGCATCATTCGTACCTAACATAATGAACACGACATCAACAGGCGCATGTGTCTTTAATACCATTGATATCATTTTTGCACCATTTCGATCTTCATCATACGGATCATCTAAGCATAGTGTTCTTCCACATAGACCTTCCTCAATGATTTCATGTTCACTAAACGCTTGTTTTATCATCTGTGTAAAACGATTCTTTTGTCTAGATGCATCCTTTGCATCATATCCCCACGTATTACTATCTCCATAGAATAATATTTTCATCGCAATATCCTCGTTTCTGTTATGATCATATCCAATGGAACATCCGTCGCTTTAACTTCAAATTCCATTTCCTGTACATCAAAAGCTACACCAATCTTTAATGCAGGACGATCCTTTAAATACCTGTCATAATATCCTTTTCCATATCCCATACGATAATTTTTAAAGAATCCAACAACAGGTACAAGAATCACATCCAAATCTTTTTCTTCATGAATTCCAATGGGTTCAATTGTTGAAAACTTTCCCTGTATTTTTTCTTCGTGATCCGAATAAAACGCAATCGTTACATCATCTAACATTTTAGGAATATAAAGATCAAATTGATCCTTTATAAAAGAATATACATCCACTTCATTACGAATCGATATATATATACCTATTTTTCCTTTTAAAAAAGGCAAAACACAATTTGTGATTGCCTTTTCTTTTAAAAGTCTTTCTGTTTTTGATAATGAACTACGCCTTTGAATACAAAGTTTACGCTTATCCAATGCTGTCACTCATATCTAGTTTCAACATTTGATTTAATTCAACCGCATATTCCATTGGAAGCTCTCTTGTGAATGGTTCTAGAAATCCCATTACAATCATTTCTGTTGCCTGAGAACGAGTCAAACCACGAGACATTAAATAGAACAATTGCTCTTCACTAATATTTGAAACTGTAGCCTCATGCTCAATTTGTGACGTATCATTATAGGATACATTCATTGGAACTGTATCACTACGCGATTTCTTATCTAAAATCAATGTATCACATTCCACCTTGCTTTTCGCATAAGCTGCATTTTTTGAATGTGTAACCCATCCACGATAGTTTACTTCACCACCATTACGAGCAATTGATTTTGAAATAATCGTACTTGAAGTATGTGGTGCTAAATGAATCATTTTACTACCTGCATCCTGGATTTGATTTTCCCCCGCTACCGCAATAGAAATCGTCGTTCCTTTTGCGTATGGTTCAGCTAAAATACATGCTGGATATTTCATATTTACATGTGAACCCACGTTTCCATCGATCCATTCCATATGTCCATTTTCATATACCTTAGCGCGCTTTGTAACTAAGTTCAAGATATTACTTGACCAGTTTTGAACTGTTGAATAACGACACTTTGCATTTTTATGTACGTAAATTTCTACGACTGCCGCATGTAAAGAATCCTTTGAATAAGTTGGTGCTGTACATCCTTCTACATAATGTACATCAGCTCCTTCATCTACAATAATCAAAGTTCTTTCGAACTGTCCCATCGACATAGAGTTGATACGGAAATAAGATTGTAAAGGCTTCTCTAACTTTACACCCTTTGGTACATAAATAAAGGATCCACCAGACCATACAGCCGTATTTAATGCTGCATATTTGTTATCTGTATATGGAACTAATTTTCCAAAATATTCCTTTAATAAATCTGGACATGTTCTTAATGCAGAATCTGTATCCAAGAAAATAACACCCTTTTCTTCGACCTCTTCTAACATGTTGTGATAAACAACTTCACTCTCATATTGTGTTGAAACTCCCGCTAAAAACTTTTGTTCCGCTTCTGGAATTCCTAACTTATCAAACGTATTACGAATTGTATCTGGCACTTCATCCCATGATTTTTCTTGTTTATCACTTGGCTTGATGTAATATGTATAATCATCAAAGTCAATTTCGCTTAAATCAGGACCCCAATTTGGGTTTTTTTGTTCAACAAAAGAATGATACGCATCTAAACGAAGCTGTAACATCCATTCTGGTTCCTTCTTAATTTTAGAAATTGTACGAACCGTGTCTTCTGTTAAACCCTTTTGTGTTTTATAAACACTGACATCTTCATCATGAAATCCATATTCATATTCACTAGAAAGTGCGATATCTTTTTCTTTACTCATCTTTTCCATCCTCACTTTCCTTAATCATTTCGCGCATCGCCTTCCATCCAATCGTTGCACAATTGATACGATTGGCTTGTTTTCCAACATTTTGAAATGCGATTGCCTCATCTAATATATCTTCATCATAATCTTTTTGATCAATCATTTTAAAATAGTTGTCCATGATTTCTTTGGCTTCTTCTGTTGTTTTTCCCTTCAATAATTCAGACATAATTGAAGTAGAAGCTGTTGAAATTGTACATGCAACCCCATCAAAACGAATGTCGTCGATTTTTCCATCTGAAATTTTTGTCTGCACCGTAATATCATCAATACAAGAATCACTCGCCATATGACGTGACATATAACCATCGTTATCTGTCAATTCTTTATTACGAGGATAATCATAGTGATCCATAATAATCTGGCGCATTAACATTGGATCAATATTTGACATAATTAAGCTTCCTTCCTAAAAGAAAATGCTGACACAGTTTTCAACTGTAGCACTCTTTAAAGCATCAATCAATTGATCGACCTCTTCTTTTGTGTTGTACAAATAAAAGCTTGCACGACAAGTCCCCGGAGTCTTCAATACTTCCGGAAGTAATTTAGCACAATGCTGTCCTGAACGAACGGCAATTCCAAACGTATTTAAATAACTAGCAACATCTTGGGCAAAGATCATCTGATCTTTATCCTTCACATTAAATGTTACAATTCCACTCTTTGCGTTTTCATTATATACAACAATATTTTCTAAGGCTTTTGCCTTCTCTAAGAAATATTCCTTTAATTCAACTTCATGAGCATGGATATTCGCTTTACCTACCGCATCCAAATAATCCATGGCAGCCGCCATACCAATAACACCTTCAATGGGTTGTGTACCTGATTCAAACTTTAATGGTGTTTCCTTTAAAGTCAATGAACATGATTTATCAAATCTGGCATTACTTTCGCCACCATAAAAAATAGGTTCTAGCTGATCCAACCATTTTTTCTTGCCATATAAAGCCCCTACACCTGTAGGACCACACATTTTATGAGCACTGAACGCATAGAAATCACAATCTAGATCCTGCACATCAATATCAAGATGTGGTGTACTTTGTGCTCCATCAATCACCAATAAAATGCCTCTTTCATGACAGATTTTGGCAATTTCCTTAACTGGAGCCACAAAGCCTAATACATTCGATACCATCGCAATGGCTACAACTTTAACTTTATCTGTTAAAACACGTTCAAAGTTTTCAACGGTAATTTTTCCTTCTTCATCCAAAGGAATATAATCAATCTTTGTTCCCTTTTTCTTACCAGCCTGCATCCAAGGTAAAATACTTGATGCATGCTCACTTTCATCACTTAAAATGACATCGCCTTCATGTAAAAGCTGATCTGTTACCATCATCGCAACTAGATTCAAGCCTTCACTCGAACCAGATGTAAACACGATTTCTTCTTTATATTTCGCATTTAAAAACTTTTGTGTACGAGCTCTAGCCCCTTCAAAAGCAGCATCGACCTGCGCACTCATTTCATAATCACCACGATGCGCATTAGCACCAAGGTATGTATAATAGTTCACTACGGCATCAATTACTGGTTGTGGTTTTAATGTCGTAGCTCCATTATCTAAATATACTAAAGGCTTATTGGACATTGTACGTGTTAAAATTGGGAAATCTTTACGTATTTTACTGATGTCCATATAATCCAACCTTACTTTCCATTTCCTGGCGAAGATTTTCTTTTAATTCTTCATCCTCTACCATATCTATAACTGGCAAGAAATAACCAACACTCAACAAGCCAACAGCTTGTTTCGTGCTAAGGCCACGAGATTGTAAATAGTATAGCTGATCCGCATCTGGCTGACCTATTGTTAGGGCGTGGCTTGCCTTTACATCGTTTTCATCAATCAATAATAATGGAATAACCTTCGTCTTATGTCCTTGGCCCAAGGTTAAAACGCGCGTTGCCTGATGAGACTGAGCATCAAAGCAACCTTTTTTAATATTTCCATCGGCTACCATCTGATATTGTCCATAATCAAACAAAACAGCAAAGTTTTTCATTTGACCATTTGTATGAGGGGCATTATGACGGACTTCCATATCGCAAACCTTTTCAATATGTTCCTGACATAATTGACCACTCAAAATTTCATATTCTGCACCCTCTTCTTGCAAATCTACAAAGTGATTCCATTTTAGAGGGCTTTTTTCTAAGTCCAAGACACCCATTTGGCAAGAAGCATCTTGTTTGAGTACCATATTAATATTTAATTCGCATGCACTTTCAGCATGATTTAAAACAAAGAATTTTGAAAAAGAATTCTCTAAACATTCAACAACCAAGTCTAGCTTTGTACAATCTTTATTTAATTCAATTAAATAGGATTTATTTTCATGACTCTGAATTTGAATGTGAAGTTCTTCATTATTATGAACATCTACGCGATTAAGCATATTTTTTTGCTCCACAAGAACCTAAAGAAATAGGTTGTTTATCTTCCTCTTTATTAGCGGTTACGTGGTACTCTTTTTCAATCCATTCATATCCTTCTTGATCTACTTTTTCAACAAGGCTTGCATCTCCAGATACTACAATTTGTCCATCCATTAATACGTGGGCATGTGTTGGTTGTAAATATTCATAGAAACGAGCATAGTGAGATACAATCAATAAACCAAGATTTGTTTGTTCCTGACATTGGTTGATTGCATCTGAAACAATGCGTAATGCATCTACATCTAAACCAGAGTCAATCTCATCTAACATCGCAATTGCTGGCTTTAACATCATCATTTGAACGATTTCATTACGTTTCTTTTCTCCACCACTAAATCCATCATTTAAGAAACGATGTGCCAAATCTGGCTTCATTTCTAATTGTTCAATGGCTTTATCCATTTCTTTGATGAATTTAAATAAGGAAATAGGTTTTTCTAAACGTGCATTCATTGCACTTCTTAAGAAGTCAGAGTTTGTAACACCAGAAACAACACTAGGATATTGCATACCTAAGAAAAGTCCAGCTTTACTTCTTTCATCGACTGACATCTGTAGTACATCTTTACCATCTAGAGTAATTGAACCAGATGTAACTGTATATTTTGGGTTTCCCATGATCGCAGCAAGCAATGTAGACTTACCATTTCCATTAGGTCCCATTAGGGCATGGCGTTCACCGGATTTAACAGTTAAACTCAACCCTTTTAAAATTTCTTTATTCTCCACGGATACATGAAGATCCTTAATGACCAAATCTGCCATATCTTATACCTCTTTTCACTGAAATATAATACCAAATAATTATTAAAATCTCAATTAATACATCTCGGCGGTTCATTGCAATTTAAAAAGATATCTCGTATAATTGAAAAGACATTCTCAAGGAGGTAAATTATGTCTGATTTTTTACGAAATAACTGGTTTGTCGTCTTAATCGCCGTTATCATTATCGGATTTATTGGATATTTCATTTATGATACGAATAAAGATAATGTTTCCGCTAAAACTTCAAATAATGAACAAGTTGTAGCATCTATTGATGGAGATGACATTACCGCAAAAGATTTATATGATGAATCCACACCATATGATGGATCAACAATCTATAACATGTACAAAAATGCCGTTATCGATCAATCTATCGAAACCACAAAAGATTTAAAAAAACAGGCTAATACATTAGAATCTACAATTAAACAAAATGCATCTAGCCAAAGTGATGATTATGAATCCACACTTACTTCTGAACTTGCCAAATATGGTTATTCTTCATTTGAGGATTTAAACAAATATTGTTTAACAAGTACTAAAGAAAAAGAAATGAACAAGCGTTATATCACAAAACATTTTGATGATTTAAAGGCAGCATGGGAAGCAAAAAGCCCAAGAACAGTTTCTATTATTAAAATGGATGTTTCAGATGCCGATAATTTATCTGAAACTGAATTAAAAAAGAAAAACAATATTGACAAGGCTTTAGCTAAGGAAAGCTTTGCAGATGTTGCCAAAGCATTCTCCGAAGATTCAAATACTGCAAATAAAAAAGGCTTTGCCGGATACATTGATTCAGATTCAGCAAGCTCTTCAAGTTCTTCAAACTCTTCAGGTTCTTCTAGCTCAACAGTTCCTGCTGATGTTGTTACAGCAGCTATTTCACTAAAGAAAGGTGAAACAAGTGACTGGATCACAGTAACAAGTTCAAGCGGCACAAGTTTATATAAGATATACGTAAACCAAACAGATTCAAAGAAAATCTTCAATGCGAAAAGCGATACCGTTTCCAACCAAGCATTATATGCAGTTTTAAACAGTGATTCTAAATTAGCGAACACAATTCTTGAATCTTATGCTAAAAAATTAGATATCAAATTTAACGATAAGAGCACAAAGAAAAAATTTGATAGCTACGTAAAATCTACTTTCGGAGGTGATCAATAATGAAAAAGACACCTATACTATTGGTATGCGCTGCCATGATGTTAACTGGATGCTCTGGTGCAACTGCATCTATTTCTGATAAAGATAAAGCCATCATGACTATTGGTGATACAACATACACTAAAGGCGATGAATATGATCTATTGAAAATTTCAACAGGTACAGATTTAACTATGGAACTTGTAAAACAGTCAATCTATAAAAAAGAGGTCAAAGTGACAAAGGCTATGAAGAAAAAAGCCCAAGAACAAATCGACAACTATAAAGAAAATATGACTGGTTTTGAAGACCAAATCAAATCTTTAGGCTATAACAGTACAGAAGCCTATATGAACAAGGTTCTTATTCCAAGTCTTCAAGCAAGTGAATTAACTGAAAAATATTTTACCGATGCCAAAAAAGACATCCAAAAAACATATAAGCCAAGTAAAGCTCGCATCATTCAATGTGAAAATAAAGCAACAGCTAAAAAAGCATTGAAAGCTTTAAAGAGTGGGACAGATCCAGAAGAAGTAGCTCAACAATATATGGTTGATTCTGCAAAATATTCTGGAAAAGAAACATTGGTAACAACAAAGACAACAGATGTATCAACTCGTTTGATCAACAAATTGGCAAAGACAAAAAAAGCTGGTGTTATTGACGAAGTCTTTACAAATGAAAGTAGCGGAAATACCTATGCTTATGTTGCCGTATTAGTATCCAATACATATAAAGATATTAAAGATGAAGTGTATACTTCATTAAGCAGTGATGATGATATCACAAAAGCATGCCTTGTTTATTATTTAAAGAAATACAATTTTGAAGTACATGACCAAGATGTATTCAATAATTTAAAGACAAACAATCCTGAATATTTAGTTTCAAGACCCGATCTTGCAAAATCAGACGACTAAGTAAAAGCCATTAGACAAAAGTCTAATGGCCTATTTTTTTCATCATTTCATCCAATTCAAAACGAAAATTAAACTCTTCAATATCCTGTAAACCAATATAGAACAAACAATCTATATCCTCATGATCAAATACATAACATCGATCCTTGTCCATATACCCCTCCGGCCATAGACATCCTGCATAATCATATATTTTCTGCGTATTTACATTTTGTTGAAGACGCCCGATAATCATTAATTTCTTCGTTCCCTCTTTTAAAGTGACAACACTTCCTATAGGTAATAAATCCTTCATTCATACTCCTTTTAATAACTAACATTGATTTTAAAGCCCAGCCCCGCAATAAAGCCAAGCTTTGAACCGATTTCCCATTCCCTGCTTGAAAATCGATACGAAAGATTTGCCTCTGCACTACCAATACTTCCTTGAGCTGTTAAGGTCACCTTTGCTCCCATCACACTGAATACACAGCGCGTCTCACCTTTTAAAGCAGCCACACCTACACCCGCTTCAAAAGACTGTTCCTTTTTTGATAAAACAGCTTTACATGTCGCATATGCCACACCGACCTGCCCTGTAGCTCTAGCACTCGCATATATCTTCGCATTGCCAACACGTGCATTGACGGTAGAAGATAATAAGGCAAGACTTGCTTCTGAGCTCAACACAACACGAGGATCAAACTTCTTCTTTTTCCATATTCTTGCACTGATACTCGATTTAAAATTCCCATCCAATATTGTTGCGTTGACACCTACATTAAAATACTTCTTATTAAAATTCTTATTCCATTCCTTAAACGAAGCCTTGTAGCCTATTGATGCATAAGAATAACGACTCTGTTTTGTGAGCTGTGAAATTAAATTTAAATTCGCATACTTTGTAAAATGCTTTTTTCCAGGTTGTAGTTGCACCTGCTTATTTTCTGTAGACTCAATTAAAGTCGCACTCTTAGTTAGATAGTTTGCGATATCCATAATTTCTTTTGAGATGCGGTATTGCCTATCATTCAATGTAGGAATATTAAAGGTTAAACTTCGTGAAGCCAATGCCTTATATTCATTGCTCAAGGTTTTACAAGCTACACTATCTGCTTTCACAAGCCTGTATTTCCTGTATTTGAATCTGAATCAAATATAGGATTCGATTCACTTTTTGATTTACATAGACAAATTCTTCATTTGAGACAACACTTTTCGTACGATTCAAAAGTACATTCAAATCATTCATTAACGAATTATAAAAATACACCTTATTCATGAGACATTAAGCATTGTTCGTTTTCCTGATATAGATTTGCGGTTTGATGTAGATAGGTAGAAAAACGAGCCAGTGTATCTAAATACGACATCATCGCCGGATTTAATGTTTGAAACTCTTCCATAAAATGCTTTGATGCAGGTGATTGCCATATTGATTCAACATAATACATTCTAGATTCGATTTCATTAAAGACTGTACGAATTTCATTCGCATACGCATCTACCTGCTTTGAATATGCCATTACATCTTCACTTGATATTTGAATTTGTGCCATACAATTTCCTCCTACAACAATAATTTGGCTTGTGCTACACGATCCTGTTGAAGCTGTTCATACACAGAAGCCGTTTGTTTTAAAACATTACTGTATTCTAAAATAATTTGAAACATTTCATTTAAAGCAGGACGAAACTCTTCTAATTGATTCTGAAAAGCCAAATGATCCACTCCCTGCCAAATGCTTTGCATTTGCTCAACCTTTTTATATAAGTTTAAAATCAAATCATTATAGTCCTCCGCTTTATTTTTTACATACACACTTGCTTGAAAGACCTCTGAATAATCCACTGAAATTTTCATGATTACCTCCCATAAATTAAGATATCGCTATGTGCGATATGATTTTGTTTAAATGTTAAATCCAAATCTATAAAGCACTTTGCGCTATAGTTAAACACATATCGCACTTTATAGTCTAAAAACTCATCAAAAAATTCTTGTACTACATACGACAAAGAAACATAAACCATCTTTGTCTTTGTTAAAGAAAGATATATACCAACCTCATTCACAGATACCCACTCCTTCATTTTGATCTTTAAAAAAGACCATCTTAAAGCTCTCATAGGGAAGCTTTCGCTTCAGCATATATCCATATTCCTTCAGACCATAGCCAACCCATAAGATTTGTGACGCATAGAGTGTCTTTTGAAATGCATCTTGATTTAATAACTTTATATCAACCCGAATAAAATAGACATCACTCTTTGTTTGCCAGTCTGAACTCCTTTTTAAATATTGAAATCGATCTTCTAAGCTTTTAATAACATCCTCATATTCCATATAAAGAACAAATAATTTCTTATTTTCATCAAAATAAACTGGCATATCCCTTCGACAATCAAAACCTATACAATTTTTTTCTAAAACAAAAGTGAGATTTCCATGTTTTCTTCTCTTTAAATTCTTCACTTTTTCTTTTCGATACATACACTCTACATACGTATTGTCATCTAGTGTTAAATTTATGAAAGAAGGAAGATGAAAAGTGTCAAAAAATATTCGTTTTTCATCTAAGCTATCAACATCAAATGCATACTTTTTATGAATCCACTTTAGATTTGTATTTTCATTGTTTGTGAAGACAAATGCCATCACGTTTTCATTCAATAATGAAAGATCTAGATTTTCATCCTCAAAAATCAAACAAATCCCTTTCTCAATCTGACTGAAATATCTAGGTTTTAAAAAACTAGCATTCACAAACGCATCCCATTTATCAGTTCCATATACATAAATTGGTTCGTTTTCAAAATAAGATATCAAACTACATACAACATCCTCCTTCTTTGAATAAATTAATTGAATAGGTTCAAATACTATTTCCTTCTGACTTTGAATAAAAGGAAGATCTAAGATTCCCCAAACATCCTTAGGCATTTCTTTTGGTAAAATGACCCATTCTCTTGTTTCATGTAATGCATAAATTTGTTCTTTCAAAGCATCCATCACCCGTATACCCAAATGCCTGTTCGACTTCAATATTTCTTTTTTGAAGTTGATTTCTCGCCATGATTTTTCAGATGTACTTTTTTGTAAGTAAAAGCTTCGACAAGCTTGATACTCATTTTTGGTCTGCAAAATCATATCTCCTGGATTTTTTAAATGATATGCCATTTCATTCTGAAGAATTTCTCGACTATCCTGCACACTGCTCACATGAAAACAGGCCTTCCATGTCGTATTTGCCCAAACTTGGTCATCAACGATTCCATTCGGTTTTTGTGTCGAAAGAACTAAATGGATTCCTAAAGATCTTCCAATTCGTGCAATTTCCTGCAGCTGTGACATAAATTGTGGATAACGCATTTTTAACTGCGCAAACTCATCCACAAAAATCCATAAATGAGAAAGTGATTTGACCTTGTTATAGTCATAAATATCGGATACCTTCTCCTTTAAAAACAATCTTTGCCTTTTCTCCAGCTCATAATTCATGCTTTGAAAAAAACGTTCCATCGATTGGCTATCAAGATTTGTCACAATACCAGCACAATGGGCAAACTCATAGAATGGCTGTCCAAAAGCTCCCCCTTTAAAATCAATTAGAATATATTGAAATTGATTTGGTGTGTTATGCCATATCAGCATCATTAAAAGAAAGCTAATAAATTCGCTTTTTCCAAAACCAGTCATACCTGCCACTAAGCCATGCGGGCCATAGTTTTGAAAATCCATATATACAATTTGTTTCTTTTCATCCATACCCACTGGAATATTCATTACATATTGATCTGTACGACAAACACCCTCTTTAATCAGTTGTTCATAAAAATCTGTAACCTCTGGCATCAACAGATATCGTTTTCTTTTCATGCTTAATTCATGTGCATACATTGTTTGAATATGATAGTCATAATGAAAGGATGGTTCGTCTTTTCCAACGTAAATCAAACAATAATATGCATCTTGCATACTTTTAGGATCAAAACTCACAACAATTGTATCCTTATCTGTTTTTTCATGAATCGCACAAAAAGGGTTTAGAAAGATTTCCTCCATATGCTCAAATTCCTGTGGCCATACCCATTTACGACGGCTTTTTGAATACCAAAGATAATTTTCAAATAACGTAATACTATCTTTCACATTTCCTTCTATCCAGCAAACTTGATTTTGTTTGAGGAAAACAGGCCATAAAATAGGCTGTTTCAACGTTTGAATCAATTGATTTCTTTTTTGAACCAAATCATTAAATACATATTCATAGTTCACTTCCCGAAAACTAATTTCACACCAGTTTGCCTCTATACACCCTACATACACAGAATCCTTCGTTTCATGTTTATACGTATTTATATACTTATACAAATATTCCTGTACTTCTTTTTCTAATTCAATTTTTTCCTTAAGCCCTTTCAAAGATATCTCAGCCAAATATGTATCATACATTGCTAAGCTTTTCTGATTCTCTTTTAACGCAAGCTTATATTGATAGTTACGATTGTATAAGCCATAAACCATAAAAGCTAAAGACATTGTGATAGAGCTAATCAAACTCGTACATATTGTTTGTAGCGTCTGCTTTTGAAAATAGCCAATCAATAAAGAAGATATAAATCCGGATCCTGCAATCATAAAGGAGGGTCCTACTGCACTAAAAAGGCTTTGTTTTACAGGCATATGCATAATCTGCGGCATCTGCACATCGTATCTTTTTATGCTTGGCATTTCTAGCCTAAGATTTGTCGCAAAATATGTAGTTTCATCCCTATGAATATGCATCGTATCATATGGATTATCCACCATATCCAGTACAATATACGTTTCAAAATACAACATACGAATATTCGCAAAAACAATTTCATCCTGAACAGAAAGCTTGTAGCTAGATACCTTCTTTGAATTTACATAGGTTCCATTTAAGCTTTCAAAATCCTTTAAAACCCCATTTTCAATCATAAAATGATATCGTGATACACCCTTTGCGCACAATTGAATATCACACGAAGGACTTCTTCCGACTGTGATATTTCCCTGTATTGGAAAATGACATAATATACTTTCTTTTTCTTCTAAATAAAATAAAGTGTCATTGATAACACAGGATTCATTCCCTCTCAAATATTTTTTACTATGTGAATTGAAAATACATAAACCATATTTGTACTGTTCAAAATTAAAATCTTGATAAGAGCTCAAAGCATCAACATCTTGCCATTCACAATGATTCTGTGTGTATATCCAAAGCTTGATCATAATTTAAATAAGCATCGAATTTTCATCCAAAATTTTTGTACAAAGCTCATTCTTACAATTCTATTTCGCACTTCTTCTTTCTTTAGAATGGCTGACTCATTGACATTGTTTATAGCCTTTACTTCAATTTTTGTCTTACGCTTCTTCAAAGATATTTCGACAAAGTCATGTCCCATCACATCCTTATCAATATGTACCTTCTTTCCATTCACTAATACATAATCCAGCTTTTCCTTTACCCAAATCTGCACCTTATTCTTTTTACGAGTATAGTGAATCACCGGCTTAGAAGCTTTTTGAACCCTTTGTTTGTTTTCCTTTAGAACAACCTCGTTATGATCATTTACAATCCAGATTCGTTCAAATTCTACAATTTCATCGGTTTCCATTTTTTGTTCACTTTTAGAAACCATTTCCACTTCTTTTTCTGGAACAAACACAAATTCATACTGCTTTTTTTCAAGATTGAATAATGCATCCGTTGTGAATGTGATTACCTTTAATACATCGTCTTTCTTCATACGATTAAAGATTTTTTCGACATCCATATTCATACGTTCATCATTTAAATAGTATTCAACTCGCATTGATGCATCCAAATCACCCAATACATAATTTATATTTGGAATTTTTTTAATTTCCATACGATTCTGTACAGGTTCATTATCTATATATAAATTTGAAACAGGTGCCTTTCGATCAATACGAACACGTACCTCATCCCTTGCTTCATGTCCGAAAGCGTCCTTTACATAGGCATGAACGTTGTAAATCAAATCCTGATTATCCATGGCAGATAAAATAAAGGTTTGACTAATTGGGTAACGACGTGTTTCACCATTTAATTCAATTTCAATATAGCCACTCTCCATATAAGGAGCGCCCATTGTTACGTTGACGGCAACATCTTTATTGCTGAGTTGTGTAGAGGTCTGTAAGGAAATAACAGGCTTAATATTGGAATAAAAGACTGTTCCATCCAATTTCTTTTTAAATTGCGGATATTCCTTATGCTCCACCACAAAGGTATATTGACCATTCTTTGATAAATCAAGTAATGCGTGATCTGTATTTTCAAGATCTAAAGAATAGTAATATTTTGAATCACAATAAACGTGCAGACGATATGGCTGCGTACACATTGAATTAAGTTTCAACTCAAAGTGATTGTCCTTGGTATAAATAGTTTTGTGAAGGGTAGATTCAGGATATACAATAGGTAGTATTGCCATCCTTCTTTCAACTTCATTCCCCGCAATATCCTTACAGATTATTTTTAATTCCCTATTTTCTTTATGAACATTTACATCAAATTCTAATCCTTCAACCTCTACTTCTTTGTCATCTACATATACATGTATTTCTTCCATGTTTTCTTCTAAGATTTGTGCATGTACAATTTCATCCTTTTCTAAAGGCAATGTATCCAAAAGCGTTTGATTCTTCACCTTAAGAATAATATCCGGCATTGTCGTATCTAAAAGAATTGTCTTTTCTCCTTCCTGCAAGGCATAACCATCTACATCTTTTAATATATAAACCAGTTGGGTGATTCCCTCCTTTTGTATATCAATAAATGTATGTTCCTGAGTTAAATCAACTTCTTTTCCATCATAGATAACTAAACTAGAATCGCGATCTACTTTTTCATGAAAAAACAATTCAACACTACCCGATGTAGAGGCCACTCCATTGATAAATGTTTCCGTTTCCTGCCAATAAATAAAATCTGTATACTCTACATCTTGCATCCACATCATAAGCTCCTCCAAAATGCATATAAATCATTCCAACGCTTGCCTTTAAGGTTATCAATAAATATTTCTGGAACTTCCATAATCTCACTCTCCTTATTTTTTAATAAAAGTAAATATTCTAAGTAATTACACCCTAGATTTTCAAACGCATCTGTATACTTCAATAATTGTTCGACATTTACATTTTCAATAAAGTCATTGACTAAATTCAAGGAAATCTTAAATTCCTCATGTAAGGCAATCTGAAGACATTGATTCATCATTTCCAATTTATCCTGCAATAATAATGAGCTCGTATTAATTTCTTTTATGCATTGATCAATTCTTTTAGCGTCGGACTTTAAATACACCAACGCAAAAGCCTGTATCTCAGAAAATGATTTTAAGTTCACTCTGTCATATATATAACGAATTATTGTCGCATCTTGTGTTTTGAATGCCTCCTTTATTAAAAATAAAGATGCTTGTTCATTTGTATACACCTCATCTAAAATCCAATCATTCGAAATCCAAGTATATAAGCGATCCTCTGAATTGGATTCTTGATACGCTTTTTCAAACAATTCACTTTTATGGTGATTATAGTATGCATCAAACGTTGACGTAGTACTTGTACCTTTTGTGAAGAAGAAGACAGACAGAATACATATTGAAAGGACAAGTAAAATTCGTATTAAAATATGTAGAATAAGTAAAAATTTAAAAGTCGATATTTTCGAGATTCTTCTTTCTTGTCTTTGATGACATAAGAAGATAATGAAAAACATGGATAAACCAAATAATTCTTTCAAAAGTGAACCCAATGCATAGATATCACATCGAATATCCTTTTCATTAAGTGTCAACAATTCAGGTGCACAATTCGATTGTGAAGCCATCACCGCAACATGTGCATGATTTTCTATACATGCATTAAAATCAATCAAATAGAAATGTTTTTGATAAACTATGATATTTTCAAGCTTCAAATCAATATAAAGATAGCCAATTTTATGTAGAGCATTTAAAACATCTAAAATATCGCATAATAAAGTATATTTCTTTACAAAACCCTTATAGCTTTGTTTCCAAACCCTTGCGTTTGTACCTGGAATATAAGTTTCTACAAAATATTGTGTTGTTTCATCTTCAAAACAAGTAATCAACCGAGGTGCATGAAAGGAATTTAATTTTGAAAGTACATCTATTTCTGTTTTAAACTGATGTTTATAGCGTTGTGTTTCATATTCTGGACATACTTTTAAAATATAAGTACAAGTACTTTGCGTATCTATGACGCGATATACATTGGAATTATAAACTTCTAAAATTTCATATGTACTATTCTTTAAATTCACAGACAATATCACCAAACTGTACTTGCATACCATCCTTTAATCGCATCTTACGCTTGACCTCTTTTCCATTCAGATAGGTTTTGTTCGTGCTTTTTAAATCCTGAATGTAGTATCTTTCATTTTCACAAACAATTTTGGCATGCTTTAAAGATACACTCGCATCCTGAAAACGAACATCGCATACCATAGCACGTCCCACAATATTGATTTCATTGCATAATGCATACTCTTCTTTATTCCAAATTAAGCTAGCCTTAAAAGCTACATGCACTTGTAAAAGCTGTGTCTTTTCTTCCTGAACAGATTCAACAGACTTGTCTTTATGAAAAGCTTGTATAGGCTCTTTAACTTTAAATGTCTGCATCCTTTTATTTCTAAAAAGTGAGAATTTTTTCGGATAATATATCGTCCTTATATTATCTAAACCTAAGACAAGATTGGGTAAACTAAATTCAGCACTCTTTAAAAACTTCAACAGAAAACCCGGTATTTCAAAGGCCGTCGTTGTCTGCATTGTTTTTGCGATATACTCGACCCATTTTTCAGACATATCTTTTTGAAACATCCAGTTTGAAACCTGTATAGGAATCACGACAAATGCAAACTTATCTCCATATGGAGTCACAAATACGTAATCTGGATCAAATAAAACAGGCTTGTTTCGATTGGATGCGATTGCTTGTTCAAATAGCTGATGTAAAAAAACATATCCTTCTTCTTTCTCAAAAACGTATTGACTAAGAAAATCATCTAAAGGAATATAGCCTTCTGTGGCATACACCATGGATGCAGTTTTTTCATTTGTCAGCATACAAGGCAGGCAAAAATCATCGTTTGATAGTCTTTCAAAAATGGATAAATCAAGTAGTCTAGGATCTTTAAGATGAATATACAAGTGGTTCTCATCTCTACAATCTTGTTCAATCCATTCGGACATCTCATCACCTCCATATACTTAAACGTTTTTTTAAGAGGTTTTTCTAATAAATATGCATTATTTTTTTGATTTTTTACACTTTTTTGACTAAAATGAAACAATGATGAAATTTATAACTTATATTCACGTTTATTTAATTCAAACACTGCTGAATGCTCTTCCCTTCTTATGGATCGATGTGTTTTACGACAACCAAACCTACATTGGAAATCAGCTGCACCACCCTATCTATTTATTCTTATGGGCATGTAGTTCAGCCGTAGGGTTTTATTATTATTCAAAAAAGATTTGGGAAAAATATGATATCTCCTATAACAAAAAAAATCATGCCCTTATTTGTCTAGGCATGATTCTTTCATGTAGTATTCCATATAACGATATTACGCTTTTTAAAGATTTACACGTCTGGCTTTCCATCCTTTTCGTGGCCGCCTTTATCGTAGAATGGTTTCTTTATATTCCTATTGCACTAAATAAAAACTCAACCCTGTTCTTTATCAACATTGGATTGAGCTTTCTGTTCACATTTATGTTTGGCCATATTACAGGCTTTTGTGAAATCTATTTCTCTTTCACCACTAATATTCTATTACATCATTGGATGCTTCAGGATTGATCGCATCGATTTTCTCTAAATAACTTTTTGCCTTTTCAACAAAATACATGCGATTTCCAATTTCAATGACCTTCTCAAAGTACATACGAGCCAATTTATAATCTTCTTCAACAAAGGAAATCAATGCGATATAATAGCATGAATCAACCTGCTGAAATGCAAAGCGCGCTCTTTGAAGCCCCTGCAAATAATATTTTTTACAAGTGTTAAAATCACCATCCATCAAATGAATCTTATTTTCGATAGAAGCCATTTCTTCACTTTGAATCATCACCCCAGCACGACCATAGTTAAGGCGGACACTCTGAGCTTCTTCTTTACAACGATTTAAAGCTTCCTCGTCCTTCAACATGTAATCGATATATGACATTAATGACCAATATTGTAGTGAGCTTGCCGCATCTTTTCTAGGGTAACTAATCAATACATCCTGTGCCAATTCTGGATCATTTAAATAAATTAAACATTGTGCTAATAATGTATGCTGCGTTAAACGTGTATGACCCTTTCTATTTGTACTGTAATAAATAATGGCACTTGCACAAGCTTCCGGATTACAATCATCATACAATAGCTTTGTGATTGGAAGCAAAGATACAGCACGATAGCGTAGAACTAAATTAAACGCGAATAAATAGAACATTAATAATACAGCTAAAAGCATAATATTATTTACAACAAATAAAATCACAAATAAGGCAACAATTCCTAACGCATAAATACTTGTCAATTTGCGAACATTTTTACGACAAGATTTAGCTAATTCTTTATATGATTCATCTAATTTATGATGAATTTCATACATACGAACCAGTTCATCATCACTTGAAAAATTAAATTCTCTTCTTTCCTTAGAAATACTTGAGCGTAAGCTTAACATACCATATATACAAACAATAAAAGCAGGAATCACCAAAATCGTACCAATATAAATCATATATTCTGGTAAGAAAAAGATAATACACATGACGATCCACGGACTGATATTAAAGCGAACTGTTAAATATTGACCAATGTAGATCACATTGATAATTCCTGAAATCAAAAGTCCATCACCCATATATAAAATCCACATATTGTTTTGTAGATATTTTAACACTTGATCTATAGCTTGAGTATCCGCACCAGGAAGCGAGCTTAATGAGCTTGAAAAAATATCTGAACTAATATCGATTCCTCTACTAAATACAATTACACTTAATCCTACTCCCACCGCAAAAGCTACAATCAATGAGATCAAATGGGATTTACAACGATATTTCCACATACTACCACCTATTTCTTCTCTATAATCCTTGCTGGAATACCTACTGCCGTAGCGTTTTCTGGTACATCCTTTAATACAACCGCATTTGCACCAATACGACAACCCCTTTTTAAGGTAATATTTCCTAAACACTTTGCCCCACAGCCAATATACACACCATCCTCTAAGGTTGGATGTCTTTTAACATGCTGAGCACCTGTTCCACCTAAAGTCACACCATGATAAAGTTGACAATCATCTCCAATAATTGCCGTTTCACCAATGACTACACCCATACCATGATCGATCATCAATCCACGACCAATTTGAGCACCTGGATGTATTTCAATTCCTGTCCAATGTCTAGCTCGATTACTTAACCAACGCGCAATGAAAGTATGGTTACGTTTCCAGAACCAATGTGCAATTCTATGAATTCCAATGGCTTTAATATGTGGATATAACCAAAAAACCTCCCATTTGGAGTGTGCCGCCGGGTCAAGCTGCATTGTTCTATCTATGTTATATATTGCATTCTTAATAAAAGATCTATCTGAAAATCTCGACATGATAAAATTTTAGTTTATTTGTAGTCAAATTTCAAGTTTCATGTTTATTTCACATAAACTTCACATAGTGAATCATCTAAAACCTTACCAATTGAATCATGAATAACTAAATCTGCCCTTGAATCCTTACTTGTACTTTCCTTATTAATCAACACCAAATGCTTCCCATTAAAACAATCAATCAAAGCTGCCGCTGGATATACAACTAAGCTTGTGCCTCCCACAATCAACAAATCGGCCTGTTTAATCGCATGAGCAGCTGAATATAAAGTATATTCATCTAAGCCTTCTTCATACAATACGACATCTGGTTTAATGATGGCCCCACATTTTGGACATCTAGGAATACCATCACTATCCCTATATTTCATCATATCCTCTAAAGAATACTTTGCTTGACAATGTGTACATGTATTTCTTAAAACACTTCCATGTAATTCATATACACATTTCGATCCTGCAAGCTGATGCAAACCATCAATATTCTGTGTTACAATCGCTTTTAACTTACCCATCTCTTCTAGCTTTGCCAAAGCCAAATGTGCTTTATTCGGTTTTGCGTCCGGATAAATCATTTGATTAAAATAAAACTCAAAGAATTCCTTTGGATGGCTTAAATAAAAGCTATGCGACAACATAACCTCTGCAGGATATGGATATTTCTTTTTGTACAATCCATTATCACTACGAAAATCCGGTATATTACTTTCTGTCGATACACCAGCCCCTCCAAAAAATACAATATTGTTACTTTCTTGAATCCAATCTTTTAAAGACATACTATCACTTCCTCTCTCTATTATACGCCTAAACGCAAAAAGAAAGGAAGATAATTGAATTATCTTCCCTGAATATCAAATGTATATTCACCATTCTTGCAGTCTACATTGATAATGTCACCCTGCATTGCACCTGTCTTAATCATTTCCTTGGCAATCTGCGTTTCTAGATTTCTTTGAATATACCTCTTCATAGGACGTGCACCATAGACAGGATCAACACCCATTTTGGCAATCTGATTATATACTTCATCACTAACATTTAAAGTGATGTCACGTTGAGCCAATCGGTTTTGTAACAAGCCAACAAACTTATGAGCAATCTTAATAAAGGCAGCATCATCTAACGCATTAAATACGATAATTTCATCGATACGGTTGATGAATTCAGGCTTGAAATGACGCTTAACTTCTTCCATATACTTCTCATGAATATCACCTGACTCGAAGGCATATTGACTACCTAAGTTCGATGTTAAAATAATAATTGTATTCTTGAAATCAACAGTTACACCTTTTGAATCGGTAATACGACCATCATCCAAAATTTGAAGTAAAACATTGAATACATCTGGATGTGCTTTTTCAATCTCATCAAATAAGACAATACTATATGGATTACGACGAACAGCTTCGGTTAACTGACCACCTTCATCATATCCAACATATCCAGGAGGCGCACCAATTAAACGTGCCACACTGTGTTTTTCCATATATTCAGACATATCAATACGGACAATGTGTCTTTCATCATCAAATAATTGTTCCGCTAAAGCCTTGGCAACCTCTGTTTTACCAACACCAGTTGGACCTAAGAACATAAAGGATCCAATTGGACGATTCTCATCCTGAATCTGTGCTTTCGAACGCAAGATTGCATCGGTAACAAGCTCAAGAGCCTCCTCTTGTCCAACAACACGTTTTTCAAGCTCTTCTTTTAAGTTCAACAACTTTTCTCTTTCAGAAGCTACCAAACGCGTTACCTCAACACCAGTCCATCGTGAAACGATCTTTGCGATCAATTCTTCATTCACTGTTTCTTGAATCAAAGCGTCGTCTTTTTGACTTGCCTGCTCTTTTTGAATGCGAGCCTCCAATTCAGGAATTGTACCATATTGCAATTTCGCTGCATCTTCGTAACGAGCTTCATTACGTGCCTGCTCTAAATCCAAACGAGCCTTCTCCAAACGTTGTTTATCTTCTTTTTCATTTGCCAAACCACGCTTTTCATCTTCCCACTTAGAATGCATCTCATCACGTTTTGATTGTAAAGAAGCTAATTCACTTTCAATTTCTTCACGACGCTCAATAGCCCTTTTATCTTCTTCTTTTTGTAGAGATGTTTTTTCAATTTGAAGTTGTAAAATCTTTCGCTGTAATTCATCCAATTCCTGAGGCATACTTTCCATTTCAACCTTTAAAGTTGCACAAGCCTCATCCACCAAATCGATTGCCTTATCTGGCAAGAAACGATCAGTGATATAACGATCCGACATTGTGGCAGCCGCAATTAAAGCTTCATCTAAAATACGAACACCATGATAGCTTTCAAAACGATCCTTTAAACCACGTAAGATACTAATAGTATCCTCAACACTTGGCTGTGCAACCTGCACCTTCTGGAAACGACGCTCCAATGCAGCATCCTTTTCAATATACTTACGATATTCATTAAACGTAGTAGCACCAATACAATGTAACTCACCACGCGCCAACATAGGCTTCAACAAGTTAGCCGCATCCATACTACCTTCGGTTTTACCAGCACCTACCAAGTTATGAATTTCATCAATAAATAGAATAATTTGTCCATCCGATTTTTTAACTTCATCCAAAATCGATTTTAAACGCTCTTCGAATTCACCACGATACTTCGCACCTGCAATCAAAGAACCCATATCCAATTCAATCAATCGTTTCTCTTTTAAAGATTCAGGCACATCACCCTTCATAATACGCCAAGCAATACCTTCTACAACGGCAGTCTTACCAACACCTGGCTCACCAATCAAAACAGGATTATTCTTTGTCTTACGAGATAAAATCTGCATAACACGACGAATCTCATCGTCACGACCAATAATCGGATCAATCTTTCCATCACGAACATCCTGAACTAGATCACGACCATACTTCTTTAAAGCTTCCACATTCTCTTCTGAATTTGGTGTATCAAATTTCTTTCCATTACGACGCTCTAATTCTGCTTTGTAGCAAGCATCCTTATTCAAGTTAAATGTTCTTACCAATTCTTTTGAAATATAAGAACGATTAAACAATAAAGCTAAGAAAACACTCGCAACAGAAAGATAAGTTTCATCATGCTGACTAGCCCAGTTTTGTGCATCCTCAAAAGATTTTTGAACCTCATTTGATAAATTTATATTACTTGTAGAGCTCTTTGCGACACGATTCGATTCTTGTTGAACCATCTGTAAAGCACGCGCTTTATCCAAGCCAATACGCTCAAACAAGCCATCCAATACATCATCCTTAAAAATCGTCTCTAACATATCCACCGTATCCACACTAGGATGTTGGTTGGATTTAGCCAAATTAATGGCATCCATTAAAATTTTCTGCAAACGCTCAGACATTTGTTCGATATTCATAAATAAGCACCTCCTTGTACTTAGCACTCACTATTTATGATTGCTAATGATAGTATAACACTCTTTTTAGCACTGTCAATACATAAGTGCTAATTTCTTTAAAAATAAAAAAAGTAGACTCATCTACTTTTCTAATGTATTACGATTATAAGCTCTTTGCCAGTTGACGCTGAATTCACCAACCGCAATTTTTGTTCCTGGATGATCAATCATTTGATATAAAACATCGCATGGTACGGTTACAGCTTGAATACCAGCCTTAATTAATTCATGAACTTGATATGTATTTTTAAAGCTTGCCGCAATGACTTTTGCAGGCATATTATTTACTTTCAACATTTCAATCAAGTCCTTTACATCCTGAACACCATCTCCATAATTGCACATACGATTTGTATAAGGAGCCAAATATTCAGCACCATTCATTGCTGCCAAGAATGCTTGGTCTGCCGTATAAATTGCAGTAGCTAATGTATGAATACCAAGTTTTTTGCATTCCTTGATTGCTTTTAAACCTTCATGCGTAACCGGAATCTTTACATACATATTCTTATTACGAATTGAAGATACCATCTTAGCCTCTTCCATAATACCTTCAAAAGAAGTCTGTACTGTTTGAATAAACAACAACTGATCTTCACTTAAAACTTCACAAAGATCCTTAATGACATCCATAGCTTCACGACCCGATTTAGTAAGGATTGTAGGATTTGTCGTAACACCCGTAATTGTTAATAATTCGTTTAGTTCTTTGATTTGTTCAATATTTGATGAATCAATAATTAATTCCATGATAGATCCTCCTTAAGTTCATCTGTATCCTAACACTAGATAATTATAGATTCAATATGCTTTTTACATCAAACAAATAATCATAAAAGAACACAATAAAACATGTTTCTTTATGTTCTTTTTTGTGCTTTAATAGAAATATGAACACAACACAACGAAGATATGAAATATATGAGAAACTAAAAAAAGAAAAAACCGTACAAGTCAATGAACTTGCCGAAATGTATTCTGTTTCCTTAATGACAATACGAAGAGATTTAGATTCATTAGAAAATCAAGGCCTTGCCACAAAAAGCTATGGAGGAGCTACTTTAAACGAATCTTTTTCTACGGAACCATCTTTTGAAATTAAAGAAGGTATATCTCAATCCGATAAAAAAGACATTGCGATATACGCAAGCACACTTATTCAAGATGGAGATTCCATCTATTTAGATTGTGGTACAACCTGCCTAGAACTTTTTAAACGAATTCACCATAAAAAAATCACAATATTCACTAATTTCTGGAAGATTCTTCAGTATGTCGATCGTAACACCAAAGCAAAAATCATTATGGCTCCTGGTACCTACAATCCTGTCACACAAGCCGCTTTGTCCGAAAGTACAATTCAATTCTTTAAAAATTATTATATTGATAAAGCCTTCATCTCTGTATTAGGCATAGATTTAGATTTTGGTGCATCTATTCCCAGCATGAGTGATGCCATTGTAAAAAAATCCATTCTTGATTGTTCAAACAAAAAAATCTGTATGGTAGACCACACAAAATTTAACAAGAAATATATGTCAAAAATAGCTAACATTGATAATTTTGACATCATTATCACTGATTCAAAATTAGATAATGATATACAGCATGAAAAAATAAGAAGAGCACATTGAACTGTGCTCTTTATATTAGAATGCTTTTTTACCTTTTACGTAAGTCATTTCAACAGAATAGTCATCATTTAACACAACTAAATCTGCATCTTTTCCTGTTTGGATAGATCCCTTACGATCATCCACATTTAACATACGAGCTGGGTTCAATGTACATGCATTGATAGCTGTTTGCCAAGGAATCATAGCCTTTTCAACTAAGATGCGTAAACCATCATTACAGTGTAATGTTGATCCTGCAAGACCCTTTGTGTCTGTTAAGTGTGCACTTCCATCTGGATACAATTCGATTTCATTTCCACCAAACAATACTTTAGTACCAATAGGCAATCCCTTAACCATTAATGAGTCTGTAATCATGATAGCATGGTCTGGTCCTTTTGCAGTGAAGTAGTCATTTAATGCTTCATAAGTTGAGTGGTTTCCATCACAAATGATTTCTCCATAAACATCTCTATAACGCATAGCTGCACCAACCAACCCTGGTTCACGGTGATGGAATTTAGTCATACCATTAAATACGTGAGTCATTGAATTTGCACCATTTGCGATTGCTAAACGAGCCTGTTCAAAAGTCGCACCAGAGTGACCTTGACTACATACAATTCCATGAGAACGTAAGAATTTTGTTAATTCAAAATTATCATCATGTTCGCAAGCCATGGTTACAATTTTAATTAAATTATTTGATGCTGCTAAATAACGTTTGAATTGTTCAACATCCGGTTTAACACAATATTGTTCTGGCTGTGCTCCCTTATATACTTGATCCAAATATGGACCTTCAAAGTGAATACCTAAAATTTCAGCACCTTCATAGCCTTCTTCAACGACCTTCGCAACGTTTTTTACGGCGTTTGTCAAGACTTCTTCAGATTGTGTAATTGTTGTTGGAAGAATACCTGTAACACCTTCTTTAACAATGTTCTTCATCCAATTACGAAGACCCTCTTCCTTTGCATCATTTGTATCAAATCCATAAGCACCATGAGTGTGTACATCAATAAATCCAGGAATAATTCTCTTATCTCCATAATCTTCGTCTACATCTTTTTCACCATATGGATAGATATTAACAATTTTTCCTTCCTCTGTTTCAATCTGAGCTGCTAACCAAGTATTCACAACCCATACTCTTTTACTTTGAATAATCATATCGACAATTCCTCCTACAAATCATTATACTCTAATAAAAAGAAAACGATTGCACTTTTTAGTTGACTTTTTATAATTTTTATTCAAAAAATATAAAAAGCATTTTAATAGACATCCATACAAAATAATTTTAAAATAGAAGAAGAGGTGGTTAAAATGAAAAGAGCAAAAAAAATTATAGATAATGTTTACTGGGTAGGTGTCAGAGACTTAAATAACCGTCACTTCCATGGTGATTTATACCCAATCGATGAAGGCTGTACATACAATGCATATTTAGTCGTTGATGATGAAGTCACATTATTTGATACAGTCGAAGAAGAGTTTACAGAAGAACTATTGGAAAGAGTCGACTCTGTACTTCAAGGACGTGAAATCGATAATATCATCGTTCAGCATACAGAGCCTGATCATTCAGGCGGATTCAAAAAGGTTTATGCCAAGTATCCAAATGCCAAAGTATATGCATCCATTTCTGGAAAGAAGAATATGATCGAACAATATTTTGATCAAGTTCCTTATCAAGTTGTCAAAACAAACGACACAATCAATACCGGAAAATACGATTTTGTTTTTGTGGAGATGCAGATGATCCACTGGCCAGATAATATGTTGACATATTGTCCACAGCTAAAAACAGTATTCTCAAACGATGCCTTTGGACAACACATCGTTAACTTTGGCTTAACAGATGAAGGATTAGACAAAACGTATTGTTTAAAACAAGCAAAAGAATACTTTGCGAATATTGTTTTACCATATACAACACCAGTTCAAGCTAAGTTAAATCTAATTCTAGGTATGAATTTAGATATTGAATACATTATGCCTGCACATGGTATTATTTGGAAAGACTACATTGCCGATATTATTGAAACCTATAAAGATATTGCGGCACAAAAAGCAGAAAACAAAGCTGTTATCGTATATGAATCCGTGTGGAAGCATACGCAACAAATCGCAGAAAGTCTTGCCGAAGGATTTAGTGATGCTGGAATGGATGTGAAAGTCTATAAATTATCTGACACAAAATCAAGCATTGTTATGCGTGAAATAATGGATGCTAAAGTTGTTTGTATCGGATCTGGTACATACAACAATGTCATGGCACCAAGTGTTGCAGCCTTTCTAGAACATATTCGTCCATGTAAATTCAAAAATAAAAAAGGAATGGCCTTCGCCGCTTACGGATGGTTTAATCAAGTTGCCAAGGAAATCGATCAAAGAATGCAACAATCTGGCATTGAATCTTGTCATGAAGTTATCAACCAATGCTACACACCAAGTGATGATCAACTAGAAGATTACTACAATATCGCTAAAGAAATCGCAACTAATTTATAGAAAATGAGCCAGGAGAATTTCTCCTGGCATTTTTAATCTTTATTCACATGTGAGTTTGGCAATAATCGTAATCCTTTGGGAATCTTGTTTTTGATTTGTTTTCCATCACTCTTGCCAAAGCCAAACGGATGTCCCTCATAACAAACAGCTACATAACCTTTTTCACATTCCTTTTGAAGAACTTCACCATGCATGAAACAATCCATTTCATCCAATGTAACATTTACTTTTCTTTTATAGTCAAAATCCGCAACCATATAGAACGAATGACTCGGTTCAAAACGATTTTTAACCACATCTCCCAAATATACGCCTTGACGCAAAACCTTTACCTTTTTAAAATCCACAAAAGGCACATCCATACCATAGACACGCTCTTTATCAATGTAATAATAAGCTGGCAATGAATTTAATTGTTCATTTAAAAACTTTTCGGCTACCTTATCCAATTTTTTTTGCTTTAGTACTGGAAGTTTTCCAATGGATCCATCTTTCTTTTGCAACTTCGCAATAAAATGTCCTTCTCCTCCATCCATCGGAAAGATACGACGGACATTTAAACCCTTAAAACCTTTTCTTCCCCAGCTCACATTTGGATCTAACAACTCCATATCTGCATGCTTTTCTAAAAAGGCTAAAACAACATCTTCATCTTCCTCTAAAGCATAGGTACAAGTTGAATACACAATAGTTCCACCCGGTTTCAACATGGAATAGGCATACTCTAATATTTCTTTTTGTCTAGAAGCACAAAGCTCGATGTTTTCGATACTCCAATTATTGAGAGCAATATCATGTTTCTTGATCATACCCTCACCGCTGCAAGGTGCATCCACTAAAATCTTATCAAAGCAGTTATTAAATATTTTCGCAAGCTTATCCACACTTGTATTGGTAACTGCCATATTTTTTACACCCATACGCTCCATATTCGATAATAAAATCTGAGCTCTTTTCGCATCAATTTCATTAGATACTAAATAACCCTTCTTTAAATGCGAGGCGATTTGCGTACTCTTACCTCCTGGTGCAGCACATAAATCTAATACATAATCATTCTCTTGCACATCTAAGATTTCTACAGCACTCGAAGCACTTGGCTCTTGTAAATAGAAGCAGCCACAAATATGCATTGGATGATTTCCTAAGGGCTTATCCACATAGTAGCTTTCCTTACAAAATTTACTTGGATAATCTAAATAATCAAATTCAGTTAATTCTGCTTTTTTTAAATTTACACGCATACCACGATATAAAGGCTTGGATAACGAATCGATATACGCATCATATTCCTCATTCAATAATTCCTTCATTCGTGAAAAATACATTTCCTGACTCATACACCCTGGTATATTGTAATTGACCCATCTAACCGGTCATCTACAATATACTTCTCCTTTCTTTCAACCTTTAATAACCGTGGTTGAAGACGGTTTTGTTAATTTGTAAAATTGAATATGTGAACGTGGATTTGTATATTTATACCCTGTAGCTTGACTACTTTATGGAGGTTCTTACCACACCTTATTCCAAAACAGTGATTAGTTAGATGAGTCTTTGAATTCGTATTTTGAACCAGGTTTTGTGGTCTAAGTGTTGTGGATAACCATTTTCACAAATTTTAATCAAGAAAGGATGTTTATTTATGAAATTAGTTGGTATCGATGTTGGAAAGAACAGTCATCACTTCTGTGTCATGGACAAAGAAACTGGTGAATTCAATGTTACACCTTCTTCTTTTTCTAACAACAAAGAAGGATTTGACTTTCTGATCAACTCTCTTAAACCGTATTCTAAAAAATCAATTCTGTTAGGTATGGAAGACACAGGGCATTACCATGTTGCTCTTCTTAAATTTCTTCTTAGCAACGGATATACTGTTGCCTTGATCAACCCTAAAACGACTGATCTTACACGCAAGATGGAAGGTGGCATTACTAAGAATGACAAACTGGATACAATCACTATTTGTGATGTTCTAGATACTCCTGAGCGTAAGAAACAGTATCGTATTACTAAAGTTGACCGTTTTGATTTATACGAACAAAGACAATTGACTCGTCATCACCATAATCTAAAGGAAGAACTCAATATATACTGTAATCGACTACAGAAATCAATTGATCTTGTTTTTCCTGAATTCAATACCTTGTTCGGTTCTAAATATGGTGTTGTTTACATGAATCTTCTTAAAACGTTTGGCAGTGCTGAAGCTATCGCTTCTACAGATATTCGTACAATTCGTAAATGTTTTGAAATCAAAGGTAGAGGCGGCCGCATTTCATTGACTCCTGAAAAGTTAAAAGAATGTGCTAAGAATTCTATTGGAATCT
>ERZ857629.790-NODE-790-length-40226-cov-72.914988_pt1 | contig 40226 bp, 36 predicted proteins | sample MGYA00519700_ERZ857629 | MGnify/ENA primary metagenome ERZ857629 (study PRJEB31778, sample SAMEA3449351) | human gut metagenome | biome: human gut; feature: human-associated habitat; material: faeces | place: United Kingdom | collected 2010/2012 ... | reverse complement strand
AGGCAAAGGCTGTTAAGGCAGGAAAAGTCGTCAGCGTGGACTTCACGATGTGCGACATCGACCATTACTTCCTTCCCGGCCATGCCCTGATGATCCAGATTCAGGGAAGCTGGTTCCCGCTCATCGCGATGAACCCTCAGACCTTTGTCCGGAACCCGTTCTCGGCCACAAAGGAGGACTACAGGCCAATAAATATCTCTGTCTCTTCATATTCCTACATCGAATGTGGTAAAGTTAACATTCATAAATAATAAAACAATTGTGTTTATTAGTGTAATAAAAACGTTAACCGCCTAATATGCTATCTGATTCCATATTTGACCTATTTGAAAGCATCGCCGTGAAGCATTGTGATGGTGATTTCACGTCCACCACAACCGACGAGCGGAAAGTGCTTGATCAAGTCAATGCCGCCATTGCGGATGGTGACGTCGAGTTGTACCCGATGAAGGCTCTTCTGGCCGCCAGCAACGACTGGAGCACCGGCCTCATAACCCGCATGGGCCTGTACAAGAATATTCTTCTGGAAGGAATAGGCAAAGGCGCCCTCGCTCCCGAAAATGAATATGCCTGGGAATGGATCGCTGCCGCCGCCACAAACAACGACCCCGAAGAGTTCGTTGATGACAAAACCCTTTATTACGACCTCCTCTCCTCGGCGGCAGAGTCCGGAATCACCGTCGCTCTGGACATTATGGACCGCATCTGGGAGCCGGAGAACATCATTGAGGAGGATTGACACCGTTCCTCCTCGAATCTTCATATATTTTTTCACATTAGGAGATAGAACAGACTCATTTCGTCCATCAATATAAGTGACGATCCGAAAGGATTGAACATGGACGAAACGCTGATACAAGAATTATCCGAGTGCTGTTTTGCGTGATTGAAAGAATTTCCTAACTTTGCGTCGCTGGAGTAATCCAGCATAAATACGGAATGTGCGATCACGCGGCCCTCAATTGAAAATCTGACAGTTTTCCAACGAATAAGGGACTCACGAACAGCACTCTTTTCTTGTGTATCAGCACCTGCCCGCACAGGCACGCCCTTTTGGCGCACAGCCACCGCACGGCAGACACCAATACACAGTGTGGAGTTCCATTCGTTCTTCTTATTCGGGTTTTGTCAGAACCTTCAATTGAAAGAACGTGGAACTCCACACTTTCGTTGTGTTTGGTGGTGAATGGATAAAAATTATAACTAAAGATTAGATTTAGAAGTTGTGCCCGACACGAATTTAGGACATTAGTTGTATGCGACGATTAGCATTAATATCAATTGCAATAATAATTGCAATTCTGACTGTGGGTTGTGAGGATATAATTAAATCCACCTTTTATGGAAGTATCATATAATACCAATAACAATGAAAACAAAAAGACTCATATTGTTATCATTTCTGATGATAGCTCTTACCAATGCAGCTAATGCTCAATTTTATAGCAGCGTACGTGTGTACTGTTGTCAGTATGAGAAAACTGTTAATGATGGTATAAGTTCAAAGCTTAGCGGTAGAAGAATGTTTTATTTCGTGAATTTTCAAAATGAAATGATGGGGTACACAACAGAAAGTAGTTTACAAAGGGTGAAGCAACATCTGTTGGAGGATCCAGATTACTATGCGGATAGAGCAATTAAAAATTTAGCGGAGTCATACAATAGATACAAAACCAGACCTACGAATTTGCCAACATGGGGACCTGCTCAAGCCACTGTTACTCTTATTCAATATTGTCCTGACTATTCAGCATCTAAACATACCTATAGAAATGCAACAGCACGTGCTTGTCATACAGGTAATATATATGATTATGGAGCAGGCAATTATTGGAGTAAACTTTCATGGGGATCTAAATGTTGGACTTTTTCAAAGGATCGTCAAGAGCTAATTATTTGGAGTACATCTGATTCTGAAAATCGCGATTATTATAAATTAGTCGATGTCAATTCTTTAAAACCAAACATGGATTTTTTGGATTAAACTGCTTATGAAGAAATTATTGACAATATTATCTTGCATACTATCTATATCTAATATGTACTCGCAGGAAACCTATTACTATAAATTGACTAAAAGAGTCCATAATGACATTATAAATCAGGATGTCACTGGAGGGCAGTTCATCACTTTTACGGATAAGGCATGTTATGAATCTGATAAAAGTGGGTTTTCTGTAGAACATGGTCGACTTGATTATAAGTATTCAGAAAACGGAGTAAAGGCATATGTTGGTGGTAGTTATTGGGGAAATCATTCTGTGTTTCTATTCAAAAGTGATTATAGTGCATTGAACGTTAAAACTGAGAATGGCGATACATATGTTTATAAACGAGCATCTGCACCTACGAATGTCACCACATGCTCGTTAATCAAAGATAAAAAGAGCCATGACAATTACGATAGTTCTCCTTCATATTTCCCAATTACATCTTCATTCACTGATTATCATACAAATAATAGTATCTCAAATAATGATGAGAATCACAATAATCGGACAAAAAGAGAACAACGGACAAAGCATAAGTGCCTTTGGTGTAATGGTATAGGGCGAGTTGTCATAGAAACAAAACCGCCGATGTTTGGACAGCCTGATTATAAAGTCAGATGCAGTGAGTGCGGTGAATATTTTCTACGATCTTGGGGACATGCCCACGTGACATGTGGGCATTGTGGCGGAAAAGGTTATTCTATATATTAATCGATAAATATTGGCGTTTAATATTACTTTTATTGTATGCACAGTTACCGTTACGTGACACTTATAATCACAATCCTTGGTTTTGCATCATGCGGCCAATCAGGCAGTAAATACAAAAGATTAGTAGAGGAAAGGGATTCCTTGAAGATTGAGAATGAGGCTCAGACTAAGAATTTGAACTCTATTGTCGCTATGATTGACACTATTAATAGTGTGCTTGATTCCATAACCTTAGAGGAAGGCGTGCTTTTTTGGGCTCCAACTCAAGAGGTGAAATATGTTAGGTCCAAAACATTACAAGATTTGGATCGCTTTGAGCATGTGCTTAGACACCAGCAAAGAAAGATAGATGAGCTGGATTCAATTCTTAACACAAGAGATGATAAGCAAAAGAGCATGCAGGTTTTGGTTGCGAACCTCAGAGGCGAACTTGAGAAAAAGGATATCCAAATCGCGAAGCTAAGGAATGAACTGACCAAGAAGAATCGTGACATCTATAAGCTCAGAAAGGAGGTCGAGAATCAGCAAGCTACAATTGCATTACAGGAGGAAACAATCAACAACCAGACTGATAGGATTGAGGAACAAAAGAACGTAATCGCTCGGCAGGATGAAATGATGAACAATTGCTATATTCTAATTGCTTCTAAAAAGGATCTTGCCGAAAAAGGTATCACAACAAAGAAAGCCCTCTTGAAAGGTAACAAACTATTGAATGAAAGAGAGTTTGACAATAGATATTTCCAAAGTGTAGACATTCGTCAATGTACAGAATTGACATTTGAGGCCAAAAAACCTCGGGTTTTGACCAATATGCCCAAAAACTCTTATATTCTTGAATCTGTCAACAAAGGTGTATACTGTCTGTCTATAACCAACTCAACATCTTTCTGGAGTATATCAAGTTATCTAATTATTCAAACAGATTAAAAGGTTGAACTAATATAAAAATTATAATGATAACGCAACGTTACCTTCTTTTCGCTTTTCTCATGAGTATATGTATCAATGTTCATGCTCAGGAATTTATTAATCATGTAGTCAAGCGAGGAGAGACAATATCTTCGATATCAAAAACATACGGAATACCAGAGGCTAAGATTCTTGAGTTAAACCCCAAAGCTGTGCAGTTTATTTTTGTAGGTATGGAATTGCGGCTGCCTATGAGCAGTACAAAAGATTTGAAAAGCGAACAAGGCGATAAGGCGAACGTTGAGCCAGAAGTTAGCCGAAACAATAAAAGCACTGAAGAAGCTTCAACGAGACGTCTGTCACATGCTAATGTACGAGAGAAATATGAAGTCATCTCAACTACCAGATTGAATGTGCGTAGTAAACCTGATGCTAAATCATCTGTTATAGGCTCATTATATCCTAATGACGTAATTGATATTTTGTCTATAACAGACTCATGGGCTAAAATTGAATATAAAGGGAGAATGGCTTATGTGTCATCTAAATATATAAAGAAAATTGAAGTCAAGGAAGATGTCGAAGAGTACGAAGTGCATGAAAAAGAAAGCATTTCGGAAATAAGTCAGATGGACGAAGCATCCCAGCCTGAAATCCAGAATGTAACCGTTGACATTGATAACTCTTTGCTTAAGAGTTTATTGATTGATTTTGTCCCATCAGTAGCCGGAGGCTTCTCTAATTTTGTTTCTGACAAGGTTACACCCAAAGGACGGTTTGGTTTAGGTGTCGACTTAACATTTCAGTTTATTGCTGAGAATAGCATCTTATTTATTCCTAAGGATTATTTTATGGATTTCTCTTTAGGATATTCTCTTAAAGGAAGTGCTGCCTTTCCGATGCATTACATAACGTTTAAGCTATCTCCAATAGGTTATAGGAAAGATTTCTCAGAGTTTTCCTTATTCGGTAAAGTCGGTTGCCTTACAGGCTATACAACTTCAACCATCGAAACTGATCAATACACCTTCAATTCTAATCTTGATTTTGGTGTATTGGCAGAAATGGGCGTTGAATACAATGGGATAGGCATAGCATTGGCATATGAGCGTGGACTGGCCAATGTCTGCGATTCAAACCTTAAACTAAGGAATTCAGGTCTATTCTTAAAGTTGTCCTGCAGGTTATTTGACGTAAGAGAAGTGTTCAATAACTAATGTGACAATATTATGGTAGTAGATCATTATTAACTTATGACCTATACGATTAAAACAATACAAATTAACTACAAATAATTATGAAGAAGAATAACAAAAAAGAGGAATTCCTGTCAAGAAGGGAGTTCTTTAAGAATGCGGTTAGATTTGTGCTTCCAATTCTTGGAACAATCGTCCTATCAAGCAATCCTGTGTTGGCAAAATCCAAAGAAATGCCTACCGGATGTAAAAGTGGTTGCTACTCAACATGCTCGGGAGGATGCGATGGAGAGTGTAAATATACATGCACGGGTACATGTAAAAATTCATGTACGGGATGTAAGTACACCTGCGATAATACCTGCAAGAACTCTTGTAGAATGTCAAACAGTCGTTAATTATACGCAAATTAAGTGTCACATTCTTGTTTTATGGCGGCAATTACTGTATAAATGAATGCGTTATTATGAATGGTCAAGAAAAAGAAGATATATTAACAAGGAGAGCCTTTTTCAAGAAAACGATTCAAAGAACTCTTCCAATCCTGATGGGAGCGACTGTATTATCTTCTTTAATATCCTGTGTCAAAGAAGATAGCGACCTTTTACATGCATTGGATGATGAGGGTGGAAGCAATAGTGGGAATGGCAATGGTAAAGATGAAATATCCGGTGCTTCTGGTACTGTAGATGGCTATGAATATGTCGATTTGGGTTTGAGTGTCAAATGGGCGACGTGCAATTATGGAGCCTCTTACCCATACGAATATGGCAAGTGGTTGGAATTTGTGGCAGGCGCCTCTGGAGAAAATTCAACAGAATTGCGCGCAAGGATGTTGCGGGCAGGATATAGATCTGGTGATTCCATAGCAGGGTCTAGTTTTGATTCAATTACTCAAAAATGTGGAAATAAGTGGAGGACACCTACAAAGCAAGAATGGGAAGAATTGATTAACAATTCGGTAATTAAAAGATACGAGTATCATAAAATCATAGGTCTGCAATTTATATCGAAGAAAAACGGAAATAGCATTTATTTACCTGGTGCAGGATGTAGAGGGGAAGGGAGGGAGTTTTCCCCTGGCTACTATTGGACAAGTGTATTCTCATACATAGAAGCAGCCGGTGCGAATGCGTATAGTGTTGAATGGACTATTGGCACTGGTGACAACTATTTTTTAAGAGTGTATAAGCGTGATATTGAAGAGATGGCAATGTCTGTAAGAGCCGTCACTGATGGGACAGCAAGCCCATCAATCTGTAATAATGGCTGCACAGCTAATTGCGCCAACAATTCAACAAACTCAGGGTGTTCAAATTGTGCGTCAAACTGTTCTGAAGGCTGTAAGACAAAATGCGATTACAATTGTGCCGCGACATGTGTCAATCACTGCTATGGGCGTTGCAATGATACATGTGGCGGTGGATGCACATACCTTAGCGCAGGTACAGGGTGTTCAGGATGTGCGACGACATGTTCATTAAGGTGTTATCATCAGTGTACTTGGGCTTGCTCAAGTAATTGTCAATCATCATGCGTTAATGGAACGAAATAGAATGAAAAATGGTATTAGAAAAAATGATTCTGGTTGGCAGTCCGGGCTAGCAAAATCCATTACTTTCATTGTCACAAAAGATTGTCAACTGGCATGCAAGTATTGTTACCTTGTCGGCAAGAATGATAAGGAGAGGATGTCTTGGGATGTGGCAAAGGAGGCAATTGATTATATTCTGGGACATGAATCTGAGTTTCGGGAGGAATCAGTCATTTGGGATTTCATAGGTGGTGAGCCGTTCCTTGAGATCGACTTGATTGACAGGATTTGCGATTACATTAAGACAGAAATGTTCCGTAGGAATCACCACTGGTTCAATTCCTATAGGTTTTCCTTTTCCACAAATGGTATCAACTATGACAGTGGGAAAGTACAACACTTTATAGAAAAGAATCGGAATCACCTTTCCATTGGCATTACGATTGACGGGACAAAAAGGAAGCACGACCTTAATCGCATCTGGAAAGGTTGTGGCCCTGAACGAGGTTCATATGATGATGTGGTTCGTAATATTCCTTTGTGGCTCAAACAATTCCCTGATGGTGGCACAAAGGTGACAATCAGCAGTGCTGACATTCCATATATTAAGGAAAGTGTACTGCATTTATATTCATTAGGAATCCATGAAGTTAACATCAACTGCGTGTTCGAGGACGTTTGGAATGAAGGAGATGACATCAGATTCGAAGAGCAACTGATGTCTCTTGCCGACGCCATAATTGACAATGAATATTATAGCGATTATGCATGTTCGTTCTTCAGTGAACATATCGGAAAACCGATGGACCGAGAGATGGAGAATGAGAATTGGTGCGGTGCCGGACGTATGTTGTCGATTGATGCTGCTGGTAATTTCTATCCATGCACACGCTTTGCCCAGTACTCACTTCGCAGCAAGAAAGCTTTGGTGATCGGCAATGTGCATGATGGGATAGACAAGAATAAGCTACGTCCTTTCTTGACTTTGGACCGTTGCACGCAATCCAATCCGGAATGCCTTGACTGTGAGGTCTCCAGTGGCTGTGCATGGTGTCAAGGAGAAAACTATGATGCCGCTGATACCTCTACCATCTACCAACGATCGACTGCGATCTGTAAGATGCATAAGGCTCGTGTCCGCGCCAACAACTACTATTGGAACAAACTGTTCCGAAAACTTGAGATGGAGGGAAAACGCGAGGAATATGAGGCCAACAAACATATTGAATTTAAAGAATCTTGTTAAGTGCCATGCTGAAATATTTAGTGATTCAATTAGATGATACGTCTGTCTCTTTTTGCCATTATAACAATACTCTGACAGAACGTAAGCTGATGCCATTAGATGTGCTCAAGAATGGTATCATTTGGGCAATGAAGGAGAATCTCATGATTCAGTTTGTCTTTCCTGACTATACCTTGCCTGAAAAATATCTTGAATTGATTGACACTGTTGACCATAGTACAATCAAGCCAGTGGATGAAGGTACAGATGCAGACGTTATTGTTGCTCAGTCATGGGCTGATTTGGATAGGATCTCATCCAAAGATGCTTCCGTGGTTATACGGACATCAAAGAAAGATTTGTTTGAGAATTATTTACGTCTAGTTACTGCGATAAGTGAAACGCCACGTCTGAATGTTGTGATAACCGATATACACAAATTCTCAGAATCAGATTTCGACACGTACAAGAATATTCTTGAACAACTGCTTGAGAATGTCAAAGATCTGTATGTCAATGGTAAATATGTTCAATTGAATATATTGACAGACCGCATGTTGCTGGAGGACATGAACAATTGCAATGCCGGCTGTGAAAGCATTACACTTGCTCCTGATGGTAAGTTTTACGTTTGTCCAGCGTTTTATATTGAATCTGACGGCTATTCTGTCGGAGATTTGATTACTGGTCTTGACATAAAGAATCAACAGCTATATCGCTTGGATCATGCTCCGATATGCCGGAAATGTGACGCTTACCAATGCCGTCGCTGTGTATGGCTTAATCGTAAAACAACGCTGGAAGTCAACACTCCGAGCCATGAACAATGTGTTGTCGCTCACCTTGAACGTAATGCTTCGAAACAGTTGTTGGAATCCTTGCGTTCTTCAGAGGTTTTATCTGGATGCCATGACATCCCAGAAATCAGTTATTTGGACCCATTTGATATCATCAAGAAATAATAATGAATATGATTAAGAAGATTGTAGGCTCTGTTACAGAGCAGGAAAAGAACCAGATCAAGGAACTCTTTGAGCGCAGGAACGGACTGAACGAACTTGCGAGAATCCTGACGGCCGACAACACTGATCTGTATGAGCGCCTTGTCAAGGATTTAGGCGAGACAAGCACAAAATTTCAGAATTGGTGGGATACTATGTCTGAGAAATACCAATGGGAGAAAGCGGATGGGGGAAACTGGGAGATTAATTTCGAGACATGCGAGATATATCTTGTCTTATAGTGTTTGTTATCCATTGCAGTTTTGTGTTGAAGAATGGATAAAAAATATTAAGAAATTTTGTTACATGAACATGAAAAGGTTGACTTTAGCTATTGTAATCTTTTTAGGTATCTGTATTAATATTGATGCCCAAGATGTGGTCAAACATGTAGTAAAGCGAGGCGAAACTCTTAGCTCTATCGCTAAAACATATGGAACTACAGAAGATCGCATTAGGAAGTTGAATGATAACCTCTCGAACTTTCTGTATGTCGGAATGGAACTCACTATTCCTGTAGAGATGAAAGATAATGCTATAAATAATGCAGCATCGCAGCAAACGGATTTTGATAAACAAAACACATCAAATCAAGATATGGATATTGCAAGGTTTGATGATAATGCTTATCCAAAATGGAGTGGCGGTACAAATGCTGCATATGGTTTTCCTCCCAAGTACAATAAAGATGACACTAGAGGAAGTAGTTCTATCCTTTCTTTTAGTATCCATGTAAATCACCATTTTGGCAAATCGTTTTATATTGGATCCGGAATTGGGTACAGTTCATTCAGTACTAGGATTTTAATGCATCTGGGTGTCGCCGATTATAAGAGTACCTCAACAAGTAACGACATGCTATTTTTACCACTTGAGATAGGTTCCAATTTATATTTGATAAAGGATAAAGTTGCGTTAGTGCCATATACAGGGATAGATATTACTTATATCGTCAAAAGCACAAAAGAAGAAGGTCTTGGAACTAATAAAAAGAAGGAATCTGTAGATCTTGATAAAAGGATGGGAGTGAATGGCCGTATTGGTTTACGGTTGAATTTATGGGGCGTTTATTTGGGAGGATCATATTTATTTTCGTTTGATGATAATTATGGTGAAAATAATGGTTTCCCCGAAATCTCCTTTGGGTTTTTATTTTAGGTAATTATTGATGGAATGATAAATACAACACTTGACGAAACTATAACGGATTGATGAGGTAGTTCCCCTGGGAAGATCAGGATTGGATACGGCCGGTCTGTCGTTTGATGTCACATTATGTTGAAGCAATTATTTAATCAGTTTTATTCCAAAACGATTTTTGTCATGAAAACGGAACATCTTATAAATACCTCACTAGTGATTATAATGTCACTGGTGGCTTTGTCCTGCAATCAATCAGCCAATAAATACTCAAGGCTAATTGAGGAAAGGGATTCGTTGAAATTGGAGAACGAAACCCAAACCAAGAACTTGAATTCAATTGTAGGAATGATCGACACGATCAACAGTGTGCTTGACTCCATAACGATGGAGGAGGGAATGCTATTCCTTGCTCCGACGAAAGAGGTCAAGTACGCCAAGTCCAAAACATTGAGGGATTTGGATCGCTTTGAGCATGTGTTGAGGCATCAGCAAAGAAGGATTGAGGAACTGGATTCATTGCTTTCACTGAACGTCAACAACAACCAGAGCGGCATGAGGATTCTGATCGCCAATCTTAAACTCGAGCTTGAGAAGAAGGATGTTCAGATCGCCAAGCTTCGAAATGAACTATCCAGAAAGGATGTGGACATCTCCAGACTGCGCAAGGAGGTGCAGGAACAAAAAGAGACCATATCCAAACAGGAGGAAACAATCGTCAGCCAAGGTGATAAGATCAGCGAGCAGGAGAATGTGATTGCCAGACAGGATGAGATGATGAACAATGGTTATATCCTCATAGCCTCTAAGAAAGAGTTGGTGGAGTACGGCATTATATCAAAAAAGAAGTTCTTGAAAGAGACCAAGTTGCTCAATGACCGTGACTTTGATGATCAATATTTCCAGATGGTTGACATTCGTCAATGTACGGAAATCACATTCAGTGCGAGAGCCCCAAAGGTGCTTACGAATATGCCAAAAAGTTCCTATACACTTGAAAAGAACGGCAAGGGAGAATATGTTCTCTCAATCACAAATCCAGCCTCATTCTGGAGTATTTCCAATTATCTGGTTATCAAGACCGACTGATTTGTCATCTACCGTTTATATACATTGACTATACGATTGAGACAGCATGGCAGAAACCTGTTCTGAAGAGTCAATGGAAAGCATGGGAATACAGATTCGTCCGGTGTTGAATGAATAATGACTGTGCAAAAAAGACCTTATCTTTTGATAGATTCACCTATTTGCGCGCATCAATATAAGTGACGATCCGAAAAGATTGGACAGAAAGAGACTCTCACACAAGAAATACTGAGTGCGGTTTGTGCGGTTGAAAGTTTTTTCTAACTTTGCAAGGTCGGAGCGATCCGACGCAAACATAGAAAGTGCGATCACGCAGTCCTCAATTGAAAATCTGACAGTTTCCAACGAATAAGGGACTCACGAACAGCACTCTTTTCTTGTGTATCACCCCTGCGTGGAGGCACACCTTTTGGCGCACACTCCCAGTGACAGGTACAATATACAGGTGTGGAGTTCCATTCGTTCTTCTTATTCGGGTTTTGTCAGAACCTTCAATTGAAAGAACGTGGAACTCCACACTTTCGTTGCGTATGATGATAAATTTACGGACAATAATAAGGGATGATATGAAAAGTAGAACAGAAGCTATTGCGGAAGCTATCATAGACATTGTACTTGACAATGTAATGTGGAAAAAAGAGTCTCCTTACTCAAAGTTAAAGGAGTACGTTAACAATTTAATTGTTACTATGTATGAGGAACAATTAAATACAGGTAATGTGACATCTAGTGAACAAATGAATAATACTATTAAACTAATTTCGGAAAAATGTCAAGAACTTTTCAGTGAAGATGTTATTTGGCTAATTGATAAGTTGATAAGAGACAAAATAAAGATGGTAGGATATAATATCAACTTACAAGAGATTTATTATTGTGTAATATATTCCCTGAAATATTACGTAAAAGGAATGCAGGTTGATATGATTCCAACCATTAGTCAAGAAGGAAGTAGAATCGTTAGGCGCATGACTAGTATTAGGGATAATAATGTTCGTGAATCTGGTATTAATGATATCTATATTGTTCATCTTCATTCTTTGGTGTGGGAGAGAATTCGTTGTGAGGTTATTAGTCATATAGCTGCATATTTGACACATATTACCGAAATGATCGAGAATAGATGCATTCTTGCTATGGAACGTTCAGTTAAGCCAAAAACTTGCAAAACTTGCAAGTTTTCTTTTAATGTTTCTAATTTCTTGACAACGTTTATATATCTTGGGTTAGTAGTTTCATCTATCGTATTCCTATGGCGAGGCCGCTCAATATTCGAAAAAGAGCAATTCTTTGTTTTATCCATCATAATAGTTGTCTCTTTTTGTATAACTATATTTTTAACACAATCGTTAAAATGCTCTCCAATAGGCATGTGGATGACAATGATTGAGCTCGGAGATTAATTATACATATAAGATTATCAACAGTAAAATGTTTTGTTGAATGATGGAAAAGAAGCATAGCGACATCGGGACTAAACTCATGAATGAGTTGATGGTTGATATTATAGGAGCTGTTATTCCTGGACTTCTTTTTATAATAGTGGTGATTATTAGCATTGCCATACCTTGTTGCATATATTTGGGGCCAACTATAATTGACAAACTATCTGAATTGCTAAAAGGTAGTGGATGGTGGGTTATGCTAATAGTATGTATAATCTTCTCGTATGTTGTAGGGCAAATTTTTTATCGAGCTGACATATATTTTCCGGACAGTAAGGATGTTATGAGGCAAGTCAAAAAAAATGTTAAGAGAGTTGTAACTAATAAGAACGACAAAAAGCGTTTGTTCGAATTGATAAAACAACAAGTTAAAATCCTTAATGACAGATTCCAAGAATCGTCTGCATTACAAGACAAATTCATTACTTTATACACAGCTTGTACGTTATTTAGCAGGAATAATGAAGAAATCAATATAGCCGCGTTGCAGGCAATACTATTTCCCGAAGATTTCAACATTAATAGAGATCATGAAATAGAAGGACAATTATCTGATGAGTCCAGAGATGTTATTAATACGTATAAACGTTTAATCCGCCACTACGGTAATAACTTCTACACCAAGAAAGAAATCTTGGATCTTGCCACGTATTATTGCATCCTATATTGTCAAATGGATCTTGGTTGTGCCACAGCTAAAAGATGCGAATTTCCTTATCTTAATTACTACAAATATTTGCTTAAGCGAAACTTGATTGATTTGTTGAAATATGTTGACTGGCACACTGTTGAAGAAAGGACGAAAAACAAGGTAAACAGTCTAAAGATAAAGATTCAAATATTTGCCAGTGAGGCATATGCCTTAATCAATAAGAATGAATCTCACATTCGTATGTCATCTTCAACCTGGCATATTTCAAAACTCTTATTAATCATCGCATTCATGGCTTCTTTGATAACACTTATACCTTTATGTATTTCTTTGCGAGATAGTATGGATTCGATACATGAAAATATTACCTCTACCCAAGAAATCATACTTTCTCAAAAAGATGACATCGTTTCAATACAAGAAAATAATACTTCTTTTCAAGGATATCCAAACAACATGATGACAATTCATAATTGTAGTATAGCGTTTGCGGCACCATTTCTCATGCTGCTATTTGTTCTATACATCAAGAATAGGATCACAAAGTTTATCCACTATCAAAGAATGAGAGAAATACAATATACTCTACAGATTTATGAACAATGTGAGTATATTATAAAAGCCAGACAGCGTCCTACAACAAATAATAGAGTGTTGATTATATGATTATTCATTGTATGAAAGGCTATTGGTTGATATAGATAGCGGACTGTAATTGGTTTCGAGATCGCAATTCTTGATATTAAATTATATCTCAGATAAATGTAAATTATTATGAAACAATCAACTAAAAAAACTGTTTATTTGAAATTAGGGGCACTTATTACCTTGGTGAATATTTGTTCAATGGCATTGGGACAAGATCAAGAACTTATCCAAAGGGCAAAAGTAGGGGATGCTAAGGCTCAATATGAATTATCTAATTTTTTTCTTTACCAAAAGCGTGATACGGCAAATTATATAAAATGGCTAAAAGAATCGGCTGCAAACAATAATCCAGAAGCTCAGACAAGGTTAGCGGCCCGATATGCATTAGGTGAGGGCGTTAACCGCAGTAATGATAAATATGTTTATTGGATCACAAAAGCTGCAGAGAATGGGAATCCATTAGCAGCATATTGCCTTGGAGATCTATATAGAAGTGGAATAAAAGACGTAGAAGTAGATGAAGAAAAATTCCTATATTGGATACTAAAAGCCGCAAGAGGTGGGATTGACCTTGCCTGCTATTCTTTAGGATTACACTATGAAGATATCAACAAAGTAGAAGCAATCTATTGGTATAAAAAATATATGGATTTGACTTATGAAGAATCCGGCCATGAAGATGAACAAGTATCAATACGCTTACGAAAACTAGGCGTTTATTACCATCCTGATGCGGTAGCAAATTCTTCATCTGCTTCAACTTTTCTACTTGTCCCTTCCAGGAAATACAAAATCATACGAACTCTTATGGGTGATGAGTCACGGGACTTTATTGGAAGCGATGGGTATGTAAAATATGATAATCGAACTATTGTAGTCAATCTTGGATTTACCACAATGGAATATGTGCTAAAACACTCTCCGAAACAAGAATTAGGAGGCATTTTTTCCTTAGAAGTGACTTATAAAGGAGAAGACGGAAAGCTGTCAGTTATCAATAACGGAAAAACAATTACAATCGAACCTGTTGGCCTTTCTTTTCCAATGGGGTATGAGGTGACGGAATGAAGGGCTCTACATTCTCGTAGTTTGTAACATCTAAACAAAGATAAATTCAAACCGGTCGACTAAAAAATGCTTGTAATTACCTAATTTTCAATATTTTCAAAGAGTATTCATAAATTCTTGCCGAACACTAATGATAATAAATAATGAAACTATAGTAGCAAATAAGATGAAATGTAAACAACATTTTGTAACTCTGATAATTCCAGTGTTATTGGTAGCATGCCACGCCAATGTTCTTGACGATGAACCTGAAAACATTAAGGGGTTTGGTTATCCGATTACAGAAGACGTTGAAGGTGGCAAGATTACATACCAGTACAATGATGAAGTGATAGTCTTAAGCGAGACGACACAACGGTATCTTGTAAAGGTCGAGGCTGACACGATCCTCTATTTCTCTGAAGCCACACCGGAAAGGCTGTTGCCATATAAAGGGGGAATCATTAGCAGCGCTGTCATTGATGACAAAACGCCTTACGGTTTGGGCAACAGGGTGATTTCTGTCTCACAAGAAAGTGGGTTGTATAAATGTGTGACGACTGCGGCTTCCTTGGATGAGATATTCAAAGAATTGACTTTGGCCGCTGACATCATGTTGGTGACGGATGCGATTCCCTCTCAAGTGGAAGATGTTGACGGAAATCTTCATGATGTCACCGTCTCTAAATTTAGTGAGACAAAGGCGGAGATAGGTTCGCCAAATGTCCTCACTGTCAAGCTTGAAGGCCAATCCGATGAGCAAGTCGGGCCGTATGTAGAGGGGGACATTTCCTTAGGAGCGGTATTGTCTATTGACTTTGAACGGAGCAAGAACCGTTACGACTGTTCCCTTTCCTTATATGCGGGTTTCGATGGAGAGATCGGCGTCAAGACACAATGTGAGGGTTATAAGAAACTGCTCCCACGAAAAGACAAATGGCCAATCTTGAACGGCGAACTCCGATTTGGTCCTATTGTCTTACGGCCGTTCGTTGATGCGGAATTAGGGATAGAAGGCAAAGCGGAAGGCTCGATCTGCACAGGTCTCTCCAAGGTGTTCGGCGCCAAGTTCGGAATGAAAAATCGCAAATCATTTTATGAGAATCTGACTGAACCCGATGCGAAAATCATTAAAGACATTTCCGTTGATGTCAAAGGAGAAGTGGCTTTAGTCACAACGCTTTACTTCGGGATGGGACTCTACACCAAGAATATAGCCGTAAGTATAGACCCTTCTTTATCGGTAGGATTGAGTACGGATTTTAAGGTGAATAATGAAAACCTGTTCAAAAACAATCCGACTTTGGATTTTGATATAAAAGCGGAAGCGAAGGGGGCATTTTATGGGCAATTCTTTGGCAAGGAACTTTTCAGGGAGGAAATGACCTTTCTCTCGTTAAACCTATTCAATCACAGCTGGCCTTTGTTGCCTTCTTTGGTTGAGAATTCACTTAACGTCACCAAACGTGACGCAAGTGGACCATTGACCTTTGATGCGGAATATTCCTTGGCTGGTGGTCTTTTAAGTAATTTGGATTTTCCGTTGTATCCTGCTTTTAAAGTATATAAAGGATCGGAACTGGTCGATTTCATTTCCAGCGCGGAGAATATTTCTGACGATGCCGCCAAAGAATTCACATTTGAGTTGACCGGTCTGGAGAACGAGGTCTCATATACTGGAAAACCATGTCTGGTTATCGGCGATAAGTCGTATGATGAGGACGGTATTGCTTTCGCCTCCTCATTAACATGTCCGGATAGCCATCATCCTCATTTGATAGATTTGGGGCTTCCGAGCGGAATTATGTGGTCTTGTTGTAATGTTGGAGCGGATGCGCCTAAAGAATTTGGTGGAAAATATGCCTGGGGAGAGACAGAGACAAAAGGCGTATATAACATTAAGACATATAAGTACGCGAAGGAAGTTGATCCCAATAGTTATGATGGCCAATATTGGATATGGGTGGGTTATTGTTACATATACGTATATATCGGTAATAATATCAGCGGTACTGATTATGACGTAGCTCATGTAAGATGGGGAAAACCATGGAGAATGCCAACAAGCACAGAATTTCAGGAGATTTGCGATAATTGTACTTGGGTTGAATATACATTAAATGGGACAGCCGGGTACAAAGTTATAGGCCCGAATGATAATTATATATTCATGCCAAAAGCTGTTACTAATGATAATTATTGGGCTGCAAACTTACAGTCTGAATGGTCTGATCAGCATATGTCTCCTTTTGCATTAATACCGTCAAGTACTCCTTACGTGTTTAAAGATTATCATTCCGAATCTAGCTGGGTATCTTTAAGTCCTGGTGCTGGATTCTATATTAGGCCCATTGTTAGATAGAGACCTTATTCATTGCAACAGACCTACAACTGTGTGATTCAAACAACATTCCTTATAAAGTTATATTATGATTCTCTGGAATTGGTACTTAAATATATATCAATTGGCTGTTGTATAAGAAATGAAAACTCAGTTAGTAAAGGGAAAAAAGTTGTAGGTTCTCAATATTTTGGCAATTTTACTATCAAACAGTTAAAATCATGAAGAATAATATCCTATGTATTTTCACCATCTTGACCTGTCTGTTGGGATGTGACAAGTATGACGACTCGGAGGTGAAGTCGGACATCAAAGACCTTAAGTCTCGTGTGGAGGCTCTTGAGCAGCAATGCAAGAACATGAACGCAAACTTGACATCTCTTCAGGCGATTGTGGAGGCCATTCAGAAGCAGGATGGCATTGTGAGTGTGGATGATCTACCCGGAGGCCAAGGTTACTCTGTGAAGTTTGTCTCTGGGAAGGTCATATTCCTGTATAATGGCAAGAATGGCGAGGACGGTGTCACACCAATGATCAGTGTCAAAAAGGATTCGGACGGTAAATATTATTGGACCGTTGACGGTGAATGGCTGCTTGTTGACGGTGAGAAAGTGCGCGCTGACGGTGATGACGGTGCTGACGGCAAGGAGGGTGTTACGCCTCAATTTAAGATAGAGGGTGACTTCTGGTATGTCTCTTATGACAACGGCAAGTCTTGGAAGAAACTTGGCAAGGCTTCCGGGAACGATGGCAATGATGCCATCACGCCTCAATTCAAGATAGAGGATGGCTACTGGTATGTCTCTTACGATAACGGCAAGTCTTGGACAAAACTTGGCAAAGCTTCCGGAGACAATGGTAGGGATGGAGTTGACGGCAAAAACGGCGACGCGTTCTTCAAAAGTGTCACCATCAATGACGGATATGTGGTTTTTGTCATGAATGATGCCGATCAGACAACTCTTAGGGTTCCTCTGGCTGGAACAGTTACTGTGTCTAGTATAAAGTATGTTCCGGAAAATATTGACAGAGTGGTCAAGGTTAAATATTACATGGACGGTGGTAAATATGCGCCGGAAGACATCATGGTCAAGTTCGAGATTCTGCCACAGGGTGCGGTTGACTACATTGTTGAGAACTGGAAGGAGGTTCTTGTAGCGAAGGCCATTTATGTCACATCAACCAAAGCCGGGATAGGAGATGTTGTCACACTCAACGTAAAGGGAGTCGTAAAAGACAAGAATAACATGATAATTGTCTCTGTTGGCACGAATGCACTCGATGATGTGTTCTTCTCAACCAGCACGCCGGCGGGAGCCAATCTTCGCCTATCGGTAAAAATGAACGGAAACGAGGAAGTCTCCTCTGATTACCTGCCGATGGTTCCGTATCTTTCGAAAGACAAGGTCATTGAATATACAAGTGTGTCGGGAAAGGCGATGTCCAGTGACTGTTTCCTTGTTGGAAGAAAAGATCAGGGAACAATGTCATGCACCAATAGTTATAATGGAGGTATTGGGAGGATAACGTTTGAATGTCGTCCCAGCAGTTATTACGATCCTTATTTTTACTTTGAATTCGATAAGAAGACTCCAGAACCTGGTGAGTATGGTGCATCGGCATACCAGAATAAAGAGTTGAAATCCTTGAGATTCGCTACACCCATTGAGATTTCCGGTTTGCGTTTTTACCAGTGCACAAATTTGGAAAAAGTGGACTTATCTAATGCGAACACCGATAATTGCCGCTACATGGGCAGGATGTTCGAGGGGTGCTCCAAGATTACTAGTTTAGATTTGTCGGCCTTAAACACCACAAATGTTGCTGGTATGTCCGACATGTTCAGTAATTGCCGTAGTCTTACCGGTCTGGATCTGTCAGGCTTCAAAACAGAGAATGTTGAATGTATGGATGGAATGTTCGAAGGGTGTAGCCGTTTTACCAGTTTGGATTTGTCCAACTTCGACACAAAAAACGTTGCGAAAATGCAACTTATGTTTAAGGATTGCGTCAGCCTTACCAGTTTGGACCTGTCCAACTTCAATACTGAGAATGTCAAGAACATGAGCCAGATGTTTCAAAATTGCAGCAGTCTTGCAAATTTGGACTTGTCCAGTTTCAACACTAAAAATGTTGAGGACATGACCTGCATGTTCCAGAATTGCGAGAGGCTTACCTATTTGGATATGTCCGGCTTTCATACAGGGGCGGTTAAGGGGATGCATTCCATGTTTTGGGGATGCGGCAGCCTCAAAAGCCTTGATCTGTCAAGTTTCGACACCAGGAATGTCAATAGTATGGGGTGTATGTTCATTTATTGCAGTAGCCTTGCCAATTTGAACCTGTCAAGTTTTCGTACGGATAATGTCACCAATATGGCAGATATGTTCGACGGTTGCAGTAGTCTTGTCAGTCTGGATCTGTCTGGTTTCAACACGGGGCGTGCAATACACATGGCGTTTATGTTCCATGATTGCGGCAGTCTTACCAGTTTGGATTTGTCCAGCTTCAACACAAGGAGCTGTACGTCATTGGCGGGAATGTTTAGGGGATGCGGCAGCCTCAAAAGCCTTGATCTGTCCAACTTCAATACGAATAAGGTTACGTATATGAATCGGATGTTCCAGGATTGCGGCAGTCTTGTCACTTTGGATCTGTCCGGCTTCAACATGGAGAATGTCGTGGACACCAGCTACATGTTTGATGGTTGCGACAATCTGAAGAAAATATTGATGCGTGGATGCAATAAGAAAACCATTGAGATGATAAATGCCGTCAAGCCGGAAGAGGCGGTGATTGTTACCGGTTAATAACGTCTGGTCTTTGCCACTAAATATGTCATGTTACTATGACATGTCATATTCAATCTTCACCATCACTTATGGCAGCGGAATGCTCGCATCTCATTTTTCACTTTGGGTAATGAGACAAACACTTTGTGAATAGAGTTGCTTACTACCATTCGTACAAGTAACTCTTTCTCCGGCCAAGCATGGTTTTCGGTGGACAAGTGACACCGAAGAGTGGCTTTGGTACAGGGAAAGGACTTTGGGCGTACCAATGATGCGGTAATTGGCGGTTGGTACAGGAATAGGGAGCGCCCTCTGGTGTACCAAGCGATGCCGTGCGGCTGTTTAGTACAAGAAATGGCGTCCTGTGTACAAAAGCCAGGTGACAGGAAGAAGATGTTAACAATGACTAAAGGAACGGGGATATTCCTGAAAATTTTTGCGGATTGTTGGGTTACAAACCGGCTGAAATTTCATAAGGGAGTGAACAAAGTAATTTTACTCTTATGAAACTGTCAGATTTTTACGATGAGGAGATCATCGTGGGGTACTTTTATGGGGAACTCAGAGGAATGTTGGAGACGATCCGACGCAGGGTGTTCAACGGACGTGTTGAATATGACGAGATGGTCAGCGAGCTTTATCTCTTTTTGGCTCAGGATGATTGGCGGAGGATTAGGACTTTCGACGCGCGGAACGGGTGCTCGTTGAGGACTTGGCTGTCAACGGTGGCCTGGAGGTTCTTCCTGGGGCACAGGAAGTGGTTTTCTTCTTTGCCGGGGGAGTGTCCGGAGGAATGTCCTTGTTATCCATCAAAGGGGGTGGTGGACAGGGTTGACGTACGCATGGTGCTGGAGGCCATGCCTAACCATCGGTATGCGGAGGCGGTGAATCTGCTGGTTCTACGTGGCTACGAGGTCAAGGAGGTAGCGGAGCTTTGGCACACCAATGTCTCGAATGTCTATAACATCAGGCATCGGGCGATAAATCAGTTCCGGGAATGTTATCTGTCTTCGAATCATGGGAAGAGAATCGGATAAAAATGTTACCTTTGCAATGTTGGCGCTTCGACAGGCTCGGCGACCTGAACGGAAAGAACTGAACCGGCGCTTCGGCGGGCTCAGCGACCGATGAAGATTTAGAATGTGGTGAAAACTTGTTTGAATTTACTGTAATCCAATCTAATGCTTTGCAATAGAATAACCTTGACGCTTTTGCTCATGACATTATGCCTGTCTTCCCTTGCCGGGACGAGACGGGCTTTGGTTATTGGAATTGGGACTTACGAAGATCCGGAGTGGATCAGGATCAATGGGGACAAGGATGTCAAGCTGGTTGTGGACATGCTGAAACTAAACATTTTCCACGACATCGCGACACTGACACAAAAAGAAGCCACCAAATCAGCCATTGTAAAGGAGTTCAAGGCATTGGCGGAAAGATGCGCCGAAGGCGACACCGTGTATATTCATTTCTCTGGGCATGGGCAGCGGATGACGGACATCGACGGCGATGAGGAGGACGGCTGGGACGAGTCGTGGATTCCATACGACGCTTACAGGAAGTACTGCGGCAAGGATCAAGGTGAGAAGCACCTATGCGATGACGAGATCGGGGTGCTGCTCATGAATATTCGTAAAAAGGTAGGGGAGAGCGGATTGATCGCGGTGGTGGTGGATGCGTGCCATGCGGGAGACTCGACACGGAAGTCTGGCAAAAGCGCCGACGTGGTGAGGGGTGTGTACGACAACTTCGTCATTCCCGGGAAGCATCGGGCGAACAAAAGGAAGCAGCTGCCGGAAAAGTGGCTGACTCTCTGTTCATGCCTTGACTACCAGCTCAACCAGGAGCATCCGGACGGACACGGCAAGCTCACTCTGGCGCTCCACACACTTTGGCCAAAGATGAGGGGATTGGACAACGAGACCTTGGTGCGGACGCTTGACGCTTACTACCAAAGAAGTGACGTGAAAGGGCGGTACCCGCAATCGCCAGTCTTGACAGGCGAGATGGACATACGGCGATTTTCGGAAATATTCAAAAGATAATGACTTGGCCATTGAGAAAATATTCCGATTGCAGATGCGTCAAAGGCGTTCTGGCTGGGAAGGAGGAGGCTCAGAAGCACCTCTACACGCAATGTCGTGATCGCTTTGACAGACACGCCGCTCATTTTGAACACCTTGCGGAAGCGGAGAGAAATGACTTGTTTCAGGATGCGTTCGTGATTCTGTGGGAGAAGATCGGGAACGGACAGATATTCATAGATGACGGTAAGGTTTATGCGACCAGACGTGGCGGAAAGGCGACGGAGGTTCCCGACTTGGGCGGCTATTTCCTGCGTATCGCGAAGAATCTGTACCATGAGGTTTTGCGGTCTAAAGGGAGGATTCTTGAGGTCATCGGGGAACTTGATGACGAGAGTGTCCTTTGGTGGGCCGACGACAGGGACACCATGCGGAAGATGATCATCAAGCAGTCGGTCATGATGCTCGCTCCTCGTTGCCGGGAGATTCTGACCATGTTCTATTACCACGACATGACGTTGGAGGAAATTCAGGCGGAACGTCCTGAAAGCACAACATATAACGGAGTCAAAAGCGCGAAAGCCAAGTGCATGGCGATTCTGCGGGCACGGATACTGAACAAATTCTCAGATGCCGGGATCAAGGTTTCTGAATATCCCAAACAATAAATCTAATGAATATGAAAGAGATAGATGACACACCTAAGGACGCCCTGACGGACGGGGTCACCGATGCGGTCAGGGACATCGCCCAAAAGCGTGAGGCAATGGCCGGATGGGAGGTTGAATATTCAAGGAAAAAGAAGCGCGCCAGAATTTTGGTGGCATCACTGGCCTTTGCGGCATGCATTGCGTTCGGAGTGTTCCTATTCTTGAGAAACCCTTCCGGGCCGGCCTTGAAAGAGCCCGTGCTCAGAGGTGGCGTGTCATACGACGCGGCCATTGAGATGATTGACTCGCTCATCCAAGCCGGTGACATAGCCGAGGCACACGAGCGGATCATAGAAACCCGCCAAGCGATCGGGACAGACACGATTGAAGCGTTCCATTCGGTTGAGCCGAAGCCATCTAAGGATGAGATTGAATATTCAAGGGTCCTCGTCAAGGATCTCCTGTCAAGACTTGATGAATTGGAGAATAAAATATTGAACAGCAATGAATAAACGTATTCTATCAATAGCCTTGCTTCTGCTGTCCGCAATGCTGTGGATGTCTGCGCAGGAACAGCGCGTCGATTCTCTGGCCTACGCCCGTGAACGCATGAAAGCCGGTGTGGCCGTGTTTAATGATGCCGACAAAGGCTATCTGAAAGGTCGTCAGTGTTTTCTTGAGGCGTTGCCATACGCTGATTCCGCCTTGACCGTGACGCTTTGCCGCTACATAGGCCTCAGTTGGTACCATCAGACTGCGGATGACATGGAGGTCAGTGATTTTGACAAGGCCGAAAAGGATCTGGAAACCTCATTGGAATGGTACAACAAGGCCGGGGAACGATCTTGGGCTGTCGCTTCGCTGACAGAGTTGTCTTTTCTCAAAGACTATAAAGGCGACATAGACAGGGCTTTGGCCAGTCTGGACGAGGCTGAGAAGAAATTGGACATAGGGATGGATGAAGAACTTGCCGACATTCTGAAAAACAGGTTCAGACTCTTCAGCAAGTACGGCATTGTGGACAAGATTCCGGCATTGTCCATCAAAGTGGATTCTTTGATGAGTGCGACATCGGATAAAGGAGTCCGGCTGATGTGCCTGGAACTTCAGATTGACAATGCGGTCAAGGCCGGTCACACTTCCGAGGCGATTTCTTTGTGCCATGATGCGATCGGGCTGTTGGAAACATCAAGTGACACCCAAGGACGTGACACAAAGATGTATGCGATCCTGAACAGACTCCGCCCGTTGTGTCTGGCCACACAAAAATACTCCGAGGCCATGGACATCAGCCGGAAGATGCTAGCAATCAGGGAAAAGGACAGCGGTTCGGATGTCGGGATGGAATATTTCCATGTCGCCGAGGTCTATCAGGCTCTTCGAGACACAACAAAAGCCTTGTCATACGTTGACTCCATCATGAACAATGGAGGTAAACCAAGTGTCGATCCGATGATGGAAGGCCGCCACCTGCAATTGGTCGGCATGCTTCACGGACGGTTCGGAAAATGGGACGAGGCCGTGAGGTACTACGAAAAGGCGGATTCGGCTATGGCCTCTGTGGGTTCAGACAGAGAAAGATTGTGGCTTGGATCATTGAAAGCCTCTGCGTTGTATAACGCGAAAAGGTTGGATGAGAGTGAGGCGGAATATTCAAGATACTATCAAGGATGCAGGAAAGTCTATGGAGATGACGCTGATGTGACAATCACGGCGCTGAACTATCTGGCTAACATCCGTGCATATTCAGGAAGACTTGAAGAGGGGAGTCGTAACCTGCTTGATGTCAAGGAGAGGATGACGAGAAAGATTGCCGAAAGGCTGCGTTTCCTGCCTTCGGAGACCAGAGAGTCGTACCTCGACAATTTCCTTGATGTGACGTTCAGGATGACCGCTTACGGGTTCAAGGCCGGACACACATCTGATGAATTCACCGAGAATGCATGGGAAGCTTTGCTATTGTCAAAAGGTCTCCTGCTTGCCTCAGAACGAAGCGTTTACGACATCATCAAAAGCAAGGGTTCTTCAGAGGACATGGCCCTTTACGGCAAAGTTATGAATACGCAAAGGACACTCGCCGCCATGGAATCCCGGTTCGGTTCTGATTCCGACGCAGCCAAGGAGGCCAGCCGGCAGCTTCTGCTGACTGATGCGAAGCTCGCACGTCAATGTGCCGCCTACGGAAATGTCGGCACCTTCCTTGACATTGACGCCAATGCTGTCCGGTCAGCTCTAGGGAACCACGATATCATCGTGGACATGGCGGATTTTAAATCCGATGACGGATCGCACGCTTATTATGCCTACATCGTCAGAAAAGAGGCACCGCATCCGGAACTGGTGCGTCTTTGTGTTGAAAGTCCGCAGGACTCTTTGCGCTATGGTTTCGAAGCTCTGGCGAACGGCGTTGTAAAGACTTTCTTGGCATCGCTTTCATCAAAACTTCAGCATGGTGGCAATGTGTTCCTCGTTCCTTCTGGTGCATTCCACATGATTCCAGTCGAGGCTGGGGCGCTGACCGATGGGCAACTGTTCGGGGAGGCTTACAATATTGTCAGATTGTCTTCCGCAAGGGACATTGTGGGCATCAACGATAAAGACATCAACCACAAGAAACGGCTCTCCGCATACCTCTTCGGAAATCTGGAGTATGGTAATGAATATGCACCGCTGGCCGCGACCGCAACAGAACTCGGGAACATAGCCAAGGCATTGAAGAGGAAAGCCATTGTTCATGAAAATTCCGGTCCGGAGGGTACGGTGGAAGCATTCCTTTCCCTTGGCGGAGAATCCCCGGACCTGATCCACATAGCGACGCACGGCTTCTATTGCGAGCCAACCGGAAGCGAAAGCAAATCAGACGCTTACAGATTGTCGATGAATATGTCTGGCCTTATCATGGCTGGTGGAGAGAAGTTGACCGCAGCCGACATCGCCGCCATGGATCTGAGCGGAACAACCATTGTCAGCCTCTCGGCTTGCGAGACTGGCCTCGGTCATGCGACTCCGGAAGGAATCTATGGCCTCCAGAGGGCGTTCAGGAAAGCTGGTGTCCGCTACCTTCTTGTCAACGTCGGTGAGGCCAGCGACGTAGCTTCCTCGCTTTTTATGGCTGAGTTCTACAAGGCTGTAGTACGCAACGGCTGCGACATCCATGATGCATTCCGTAAAGCCCGCCAAACCGTACGGCAGCGTTATCCGGATCCTTACTACTGGACCGGATTCCTGCTTCTGGACTGACGGTTCTCCGCTCTTGCGGTTGCTTCGTGGACAAAGCGCCCCTATTTACGCACGAAGCATATGGAAAGGAGAATCCCCCTGAACATCATACTGTGCAAACCACAGGCACGCAAGAATTGCTCTGGCAATGCTGGGAGGCCATAGTGTGTGGCTGACCCCCATATCCAGAGGGAGGGTCAGCCACAGTGATAGTGGATTGAATACCGTTGGTGGCGTTTTAGCGTGTCCGTGGTTTGTAAATGATTGGCATTCTTTGCGGATAATGACCTTAAGTAATGTTGAAAAATAAGTTGCGTCAACCGATAAAAATGAATACATAGAATTACCCTGAACATCAATATATTGCAAATTTAAAGTGATGCAGGTTATTTTTTACATTTTACTTAAATGTTTACTAAATTTGCGGCAACTATAGATAGTTACTAATAACAGGAATTATGCTCTCGTTTTTGATCAGCCTCGCGGCGCTTGTACTCGGGTACATTTTTTATGGGAAGTTCGTACAGAAAGTCTTCGGGGCGGATCCGACCCGTAAGACACCAGCCATCACCAAGGCGGACGGGGTTGATTATATTCCCATGCCGGCCTGGAAGGTCTATATGATCCAGTTTCTGAACATCGCCGGGACAGGGCCTATCTTCGGTGCAATCATGGGAGCCAAGTTCGGGCCGTCGGCCTACCTGTGGATTGTTCTGGGCTGCATTTTTGCCGGAGCGGTGCACGACTATATGACCGGAATGCTCTCCATCAGGAACGGGGGAGCCGGACTTCCGGATCTGGTCGGGGAATATCTCGGGAAAGGCACCAAGACTTTCATTCTGGCGTTCTCGATCATCGTGCTGATGCTTGTGGGGACGGTGTTCGTGTTCAGTCCGGCGCTGATTCTCGGGGACATCGCAGGGGACGGAGGCCGAGGATCGATCATGATCTGGGTCGGAGTGATATTCCTTTATTATCTTTTGGCCACGCTGATGCCGATTGACAAGATCATCGGACGGATTTATCCTATTTTTGCTTTCGCATTGATATTCATGGCTTTGGCTCTGATGGTCTGTCTGTTTCTCAAATGGCCTTCGCTTCCGGAGCTTTGGGACGGGCTCGGCAACCTTGGCGAGTCGGAGGGTCTTCTGAGCGGACAGCCGATATTCCCGTGCCTTTTCATCACCATCGCCTGTGGTGCTGTGAGTGGTTTCCACGCCACACAGAGCCCGATGATGGCGCGTTGTCTGACTGACGAGAGGCTTGGACGGCCAGTGTTTTACGGGGCGATGATCACGGAAGGGATTGTGGCCTTGATCTGGGCGACCGTTTCCTCGTGGTTCTTCTTTGACGGAGGCGCCGCTGAGGTCGGTGCCACCGTTTCCGCCGCCGCTCCGGATGTGGTTGTCAAGGTTTCCAAGGGCTGGCTTGGCATTTTGGGTGGCATTCTGGCCATCCTCGGTGTGGTCGCCGCGCCTATCACAAGCGGTGACACGGCGTTCAGGAGCGCGCGGCTGATCGTGGCGGACTTCCTGCATCTGAATCAGAAACCGATCGCCAACAGGCTGATGATCAGCATTCCACTGTTTTTGATCGCGGGCGTGCTGCTTTGGTACAACATCGCTGATGAGAATGGGTTCAATGTCATCTGGAGGTATTTCGGATGGGCTAACCAGACGTTGGCCGTGTTTATGCTGTGGACCGCAACGGCCTATCTGGTGAAAAACAGGAAAGGCTTGACCTATCTGATCACGATGATTCCGGCGGCGTTCATGACGGCTGTCTGCACGACTTACATTTGTGTGGCGAAGATCGGCCTTGGGCTGCCTGACTCTTGGAATTGCGCGATCGGCCTCTCCACGTTTGTGGTCTCGCTGGTTGTGTTCTACGCTTTGTACTTCAGGCGCAAGAAGTAGTGGCAGGAATGTCTTCCGTACCTTTGCACCCGGAAAATTCAAATTGTATCAATGAATAAATCAATTCTGTTATGATGACATCAAGGTTGTAGAACTTAGTGTCGTATGGTTTTCCATCTGTGGCAGTTGTTCGGAAATTCCGAACGGTTCAGGAGAAAAAGTATGTTTTTAGGTGTATAAGAATAGGAAGCCTCTGTTCTGAATTTTGGTAACGTGCAAAATTCAGGACAGAGGCTTCCTATTCATTGCCAGGACTGATTCCTATGTGAGCGTATTCAGAATTAGGCTCATCGCCTCATTTATTTGAATCATTGCTTCGAGTGAATATTCTTGAAAAACAAAAAAAGCGACATCAGTACACTATACCAATATCGCAGTGTGGAACTCCAAACGATCCACGGCATTCAGGCTTTCTTTACAAGGATGGTTATATTCTTTGAATATTGCAATAGTATCCTGTTAGAAATATTTGAAAATATCTGTATGTCAAGATGATAAGTAATAGTGTCGCTATTGGTGACTGCCAAGATAATCGGTGTAGAGGATTCCGTCGAGGTGGTCGCATTCGTGCTGGAAGATCACGGCGGTGAAGCCATTGATGCTCTCGGTTGTGTCACGTAGGGTCTTGATCGAGGTGTAGGCGATGTCGATGTCATGATATCGCTCGACGTTTCCGCGCTTGTCAGGGATGCTGAGGCATCCTTCAGGTCCCACTTTCTTTTCGCCTCTGTGGCCGGTTATTCGAATGTTCGGATAGACTTCGAACGGTTCTCCATCCTTGTCGAATCTCTGCACAGCCACAATGCGTCGTGATATTCCCACCTGTGGACCTGCGATGCCAACCCCGTCCTCCTCAGGCGAGGTGACCGTCGCCACCATCTTGTCCGCCAGCATCTTATATTCATTGCTGCCGAGCTCCTCCGCGCTGATTTCAGAACACTTCGCCCGCAGCACCAGCGAGTCAGCCTTGTCATAAATCGTCAGCACCCGCATAGTCTCTCCCTTTCCGCAGATAAGATCCTTCTCGGCCTTTGACCAGTTTCCGCCATACTGGCACGCCACCGCCGCCACCATCAAGGCTGCGGCAAGAATATTCCGTTGTGTTCTCATATTCATCATTTTGTTTTCAAATTACATTTTTTCCGACTACTTGCTGTCGTTGCGCACTTTCTTGGCGTAGGTATTCGACAGGATGACAATCACGATGGTGATTATGATCAATAATGCCAAAGGGATCCAAAACAAAGTTGACCATGCCTCCGCCATCGGCATCAGACCAGTAGGCAAACAGATGGCCAGTTGTCCGTAGCCTGTGACCTTTCTCAGCCGCCCTATGTCATATCCAGCCTTATCCTCCTCGTCTGCGGTGTTGTAGCCGGCAATGAGGCTGTCACCCTTGCCACAGAGGATAAGGATGGAGAATGTGACGAGCACAAGGATCACAATTCCGACCATGATGTAGTTCGCCAAAAACATGTTGTGACCAATTCGTTATACCTGCGACAAAGATATTCATTATTATCGAACAAAAGCATTATCTTTACCTCAAAAGTGAATGAATATGACAAAGGAAGAGAAATATCTTGCGATTCTGCCTCGGATTCAGGCTCTTCTTGTCGGTGAAACTGACGAGATAGCGAGAATGTCGAATATAGCTGCGGCGCTTCATGGCGAGTTTGGTTTCTGGTGGACAGGCTTTTACCGTGTGGCTTCATCGGAGGAACTGGTGCTCGGCCCGTTCCAAGGGCCGGTGGCCTGCATGCGCTCCGCAGGGAAATCCGCGAGGAGCTGGAGACCGAGATCCATGTCGGCGAACTGATTGATACCATTGAATATGACTACCCTGATTTTCATCTTTAGATGAGGTGCTATGTCGGCGAAATCATCTCAGGCAATCTTCATCTTGTCGAACACGAGGCCGCCCGTTGGCTAACCGCCGATCAACTTGATTCCGTAGCATGGCTTCCGGCAGACATCACTTTGATACCGAAGATCGCCCGATTACTTTAAAGCTTATCAAGGCGGCTGTAAGGACTTTTAATAATCACGCGTCCCTCGGTGTCTTTTGCCCAGTCTGACTTTAGTGTGATTTGTGGTCTCAGAAACGCCATCCGAGTCCCAGCATCAGGTTGTTGGGATCGTGGAAGTCGTGCAGTTTGTAGCCTATGTGCAGGAAAAGATTCCGGTACAGGTCGGTTTTCAGAGCCAGGGTCTGGTAGAACCCTTTCAGTTCGTTGCCCTTGTAGATGAAGTTGCGTCCGAAACCGATGTTGACCGAAAAGATCGGCATGACAAACTCAGCCCTTGCAGACAGTCCTACACCAAGCTGCTCACCAAGAGGCGGGCGGAAGAACTTGATGTTTCCGTCATCACCTATTCCTGCTACATGCTCGCCGACATTGGCGCTCTCATCGTACTGGACATCGAGCGACAGTCCGGCTCTGAAAAACTTGTTGACCCTGTACAAAGGATTGATGTTCAAGCCAATGATTCCAAATTTTCCATTGGCGATGTATGGCGTGTCGTTCCAGAACAGGCCTTTTGCCCTGCCGGCTCCATAGAGGATGACATCGTAGGTCATTCTGGCGGAATGTCCGTTGTCATATTCATTCACGCGTCCGGCTTCTGTGCTGTGGAGCTGCCGTTCCGGACCGAAATATCTAGCTGCCCCAAGTCTGATCCCGACCGTGTTGACACCGGCGTTGGGATAGCTGGTGTTCCCGTTCGAGAAATGTGTCAGGTCGAGTCCTCCCGAAACCGACCAATACTGCGACGGGTTCCATGTGAGAAGGAAACCGACATTGATGTAGGCGTTCACCCTTGAGCCGACCACAAGATTGCGCTCGTTGGGGAACTCGGGGTCAAAGTCGCCGTAAGGGTCGTAGGGATGCCAGCCGAAGGACAGACCGAAATTCCATTCGTAGTCCAACGAGAGTTTTGGAGACAATCGTGCGAGTGTGGCTCCCTGAAAGACATAGACCGCTACCGGGTCGCCGATCTCCTTTTTGTCGCAGAAGGTGTTCCATGCAAGTCCGATTCCTTGGTAGGCAGTCGGAAACATCCTGCCGTGGCGGCTGTCGGAAGGGAATGCGAATGAATATTGCAGGTGGGCCGAACCGCTCTTGTCCAATCTCTTGCCAAGCTCGTTCTCACCTCTGAAAAACCTGTGCGAAGGGAGGATGTAAGCCGGGCGGACATTCACACCGATCCTGTGGGTCACCTTAGAACTGTCCGCCGGATGCCCGGCCGCCGTCAGCGCGACGGCGAGTGCCACAACTGTAAGAATGGGTTTTATGAATATCCTTGCGTTCATCGCTTCTCAACATATAAGGTGTACACTCCGTTTGGGGACTTGCTGGAAAATTTTCCTTTGATCTCCACAATCTTGCCCGTGGCCTTGTTTCTGAGGAACATGTTGTAACAGGTAGAGTAGGTGTCAATGTTCCAAAGCATGCTATAGTACAGAGAAAATTTTCCGGTTGGAGGAAATTTCATAGTAATTTCTCTGTCATCCTCCATCGGGTATTCATTTGTGTCGTAACTATAGATGGCCGTGTCTTGCTTGCTGAAATAGAGTGCTTCATCGTTCAGTGCTCCGTCAGGTATAGGTACTCTGAAGCCTCCGCAGTAAAGCCCGAATCCGGAATCGTCCGAGAAAGTCACCTGTCTGGAGGCTCCGGCAAACGCTTTCATTTTGACGCGCAATGTGTCGGCACCTTCATTTTTGCAAGACATGGGCCCCCAACCTTTTTCGAACTCAGGGAAAGTCCTTGCCACCGGCTCATTCCACTCGATTCTTTCCAGTTCATAGCCGGAACTGCGAGGCTGCGTGACCGTCAAGGTGTCATATTCGAACGGAGAGGCGATGACAACTTCCACCTTTAGGTCTGAGTCAGAAAAGTTTGGCTGGAAGAACATTGTCAGTTCCCGTTCCGAGGATTTTTTGTAGTACATCGTGAATCCTGTCGCCGTTAGCTTCGTTTTGCCGTCAACGGTTTCCGGAGGCTTCGAACTGAAGTCCGGGGACCAATAGGTTTTGTCGTTGACACATACCGAATAGACGCGCCAATCGTCGGTCTTGAAACGCACTTTGGCAGAGTCTCCGTCCTCCGAGACAGCGATATTCCTGACCGATGGCCTGATCTGAGCGACAAAGGCGTCCGGATTGCATCCGCACACAAGCAAGGCAAACTGGGCGACTGATGCAGTCAGCGCGATCCGTTGGAGAATAGTCTTCATCATCTATTCATGAAAACCTGAAGCTCCTCGTAAAACCGTTGCGTCGGGAAGCCCATGACATTGTAGAACGATCCGTCCAGCCTTGTGATGCCGACATAGCCGATCCATTCCTGAATGCCATAGGCCCCGGCCTTGTCGAAAGGCTTGAAGTTGTCGATGTAGTAGTCTATCTCGCTGTCAGACAGATTTTTGAAATAGACATCCGATGTGACGGAGAAGGTCTTTCTCCTGTGGCGGTCACGGATGGTCACGGCTGTTATGACCTGATGCTCGCGGCCGGAAAGCAGTCTTAGCATCCTGACCGCATCCGCCCTGTCGTGGGGCTTGCCGAGGATCTCGGTTCCACAGAGCACCATCGTGTCGGATGTGACAAGGATCTCGTCCTCATCAAGTTCCCTGTGGAATCCCAACGACTTCCCCTCCGACATCAATTCCGGGACTTTAACATGCGGTGTGTCAGAGGAATACCTCTCCACGAACGATGTGCCTGTGTCCACGGTGAAGTCGATGTCAAGGCCCGAAAGCAACTCACGTCGGCGAGGTGAGTTTGAAGCCAGGATGATTCTCTTTCCGTGAGTGTCCATATTCAGAAAACATTTAGAATTTTTTCTTGTAGGCCAGCGCGTCGAAGACCCAGCGTCCCTGGGCTTTCATAGCTTTCTCCATGTACTCGCGCACGCAGGCCTTTCCGCCCGGGCGGTCTGAAATGATGTCCGCGGCTTCCTTTACCTCCTCTACAGCGTCGCTTGGGCAGACACCGATACCAGCTGCCCTTATCACCTCAATGTCCGGGATATCATCTCCGAAATACATTACCTCTCCGGGCTTTAGACGATGTCTCCTGCAGAAGTCATCGAAGTCTTCTATCTTGTTTCTGGATCCGAGATAGATGTCCTCGGGATTGATTCCGTTGCTGCTGAACCTGGCCCTGATGCTTTGGGAACGTCCGCCGGTGATCACACCGACCGGAAAGCCGTTCAGACAGGCCATCCTGACAGCGAATCCGTCCTTCGCGTCGAAAGTCCTGTAAAGCTGACCTTCAAGATCCGCCAGGATGCCGCCGTCAGTCATCACGCCGTCAATGTCGAACGTGAATGCCTTGATGTCTTTGAGATCAGTCATTATGATTTGGCTCCGTTAGGGCCGAACTGAGGAAGGTCGCCGAGGTTGAACGTGCCGCCTTGCTGGGCCTGTCCTCCGCCAAGGTTGATGAGCCCGAACTGCGATTCATATTTCGTCACATTGTCCATCAACGCGTTGAGAAGCCTTTTGGCATGCTCCGGAGTCATCACGATGCGATTGCTGATGTCGGGTTTCGGCAGCCCTGGAAGGATTGTGGCGAAGTCGATGATGAATTCGCTGTGCGAGTGGGTGATGATGGCAAGGTTTGAATATGTGCCCTTTGCGACTTCCGGACGGATCTCCAGACTGATTTCTTTCTTTTCTTCCATGGTATGTGTGTATTTTTGAAGCAAATTTAGTGAAAATTGTGCTATATTTGTAAACTTTGTATATCATAAGCAGTAATATGAGCGAGAAAAAAGAGCTTTCCGCGAAATACAATCCGGCGGAAGTAGAGGACAAATGGTACGCCTGGTGGACCGAGCACAAGTGCTTCCACTCGGAACCGAATGAGAAAGAACCATATACGATAGTAATTCCGCCACCTAACGTGACGGGCATCCTTCACATGGGCCATGTGCTGAACAACACGCTGAATGACGTGCTGATCCGCAAGGCCAGGATGGACGGCAAGAACGCTTGTTGGGTGCCTGGCACAGACCATGCCTCCATAGCGACTGAAAGCAAAGTGGTCGCCAGGCTCAAGGGTATGGGAATATCCAAGGAAGACCTTACCCGTGAGGAGTTTATGAAATATGCGTGGGAGTGGAAGGAGGAACACGGAGGGATCATTCTCAACCAGCTCCGCAAGTTGGGAGCATCCTGCGACTGGGATCGCACAAGGTTCACTATGGAGCCAGAGCTCTCCGACGCCGTGATCGCCACATTCTGCTATTTCTACAAGAAAGGAATGATATATAGAGGAGTGCGTATGGTCAACTGGGATCCGGTCGCGCTGACAGCCATCAGTGACGACGAGGTCATCCATAGGGACACCAAGAGCCATTTCTATCACCTTAAATATTACATCTCCGATGGTAACGGCAATCCTACGGACAAGTATCTTGTGATTGCCACAACCCGTCCGGAGACGATCATGGCCGATGCCGCCATCTGTGTCAATCCGGCCGATGAAAGACATCATTGGCTGAAAGGCAAGAAAGTACTCATCCCGTTGATCAACAGGGAGATTCCAGTGATTGAGGACAGCTATGTCGAGATGGATTTCGGAACCGGATGTCTGAAGGTCACCCCGGCACACGACGCTCACGACTATGAGATAGGGCTCCGTCACAATCTTCCTGTCATGGACATCATAGATGATCACGGCCGCCTGAACGAGAAGGCTCTGATTCTGGTCGGAGAGGATCGTTTTGACGCCAGAAAGAAGATTGTCAAGATGTTGGAGGAATCCGGCAATCTTGTCAAGGTGGAGGAATACACCTCTCCTGTCGGGTATTCAGAAAGAACCAACGCCGTCATCGAGCCGAAGCTCTCGGCGCAGTGGTTCCTCAAGATGGAAGACCTTGCCGCAAAGGCTCTTGAGAGTGTCGAGTCTGGCAAGATCAAGCTGATCCCGGACAAGTACCGCAACACTTACCGTCACTGGATGGAGAACGCCCACGACTGGTGCATCTCCCGTCAGCTTTGGTGGGGACAGAGGATTCCTGCTTACTATCTGCCTGACGGGCAGATAGTAGTCGAGGAGACTCCGGAGAAGGCTCTTGCGGCGGCCCGGAAGATCAATCCGGCGCTGACCGCCGCCGATCTCAAGCAGGACGATGATGTGCTCGACACTTGGTTCTCCAGCTGGCTCTGGCCGATCTCGGTTTTCGACCCGCGGAAGCCAGGCCATCCAGGCCATCAGCCAAACAAGGATCTTGCTTATTATTATCCTACAAATGACTTGGTTACAGGTCCGGACATCATCTTCTTCTGGGTCGCCAGAATGATCATGGCCGGTGACGAGTTCATGAACGACATTCCGTTCAGCAACGTTTACTTCACAGGAATCGTCCGCGACAAACTCGGCAGGAAGATGTCAAAGACTCTTGGCAACTCTCCTGACCCGCTTGACCTTATCGCCAAGTACGGTGCGGATGCCGTGAGGATCGGCATGCTTCTCTGCTCGTCAGCCGGCAACGACATATTCTATGATGAGTCGCAGGTTGAGCAGGGCAGGAATTTCTGCAACAAGATCTGGAACTCTTTCCGTCTTGTTCAAGGCTGGACAGTTGACGAAAAACTTCAGCAGAGTGATGTCAATCGATTGGCAGTAATTTGGTTCGAAAATAAATTGAACCAAACAATCCAGATCGTCGAGGACCATTATTCCAAGTTCAGGATCTCCGATGCACTGATGAGCATCTACAAACTCTTCTGGGATGAGTATTGCGCCTGGTACCTTGAGGCTGTAAAGCCTGCTTACGGTGAGAGCATCGACAAGGCGACGTATGGCGCCACGATAATATTCTTTGAGAAACTGTTGAAGATGATCCATCCTGTGATGCCGTTCATCACGGAGGAACTCTGGCAGTCCATGGCTGAGCGCAAGGAAGGGGAGACCATCATGTATCAGCCTACTCCCAAGGCAGGATCTGTAGATGAAAGAATCATCGAGGAATTCGGTATAGCCCAGGAGGCTGTGAACGGGATCCGTGGAATCCGTCAGCAGAAGAACATCTCTCCTAAGGAAGCTTTGGCCTTGAAGGTGAAGGGCGATTTTCCTATGAATATGCTTCCTGTGGTCACCAAGCTTGCCAACATCTCGTCGGTAGAGAGCGTGGCTGGTTTCGGAGACGCTGCTGGAGTCTCTCTGCTTGTCCGCACGGTTGAGCTCTTTGTTCCGCTTGAGGGGCTTGTGGATGTAGAGGAAGAGATTAAAAAGATCGAGACCGAGCTTGAGCACCAGCGCGGATTCCTTGATTCCGTCAGGAAAAAACTGTCCAATGAGAGTTTTGTGGCTCATGCTCCTGAGAAAGTCGTGGCGCTTGAGCGCAAAAAGGAGGCTGACGCACTTTCAAAGATTGAAAGTTACGAAAAGGCTCTTGCTGCATTGAAAAACAAATGATAAAACAGAATTGTTTTAGATATAAACATTTTTGTTATGGTATATTCTGAGACATCTTTCCCTGTCAGGTACTACGAGACAGACCAGATGGGCATCGTCCATCACTCGAATTACATCCGTTACTTCGAGTGTGCGAGGAACAGCCTGATGGTTGACTGTGGTTACCCTATAGAGAAATGTGAAGAGGACGGTGTGACCATCCCGATTGTCACGGTTGAGTGCCGTTACAGGTTCCCTGCCAGAATGGGTGATGTCGTCCGCGCTGTCGCGATGATCGATGAGGTCCCGATGGCGAAGCTTTACGTAAGGCAGGCCGTCTATAATCAGGACGGTGTGCTATGCGTGGAGGGCAAGGTCTCCCTCGGCTTCCTGAACAAGGAGACCGGACACCCTGTCCGCTGCCCTGAAAAACTGGTCAAGGCGATCGAGGCTCACATCAATGATAAATAGTTTGTCAAAACACAATAATTATTAATGAATATGTTTTTTATAGTTCCTTTGGGCGTTGTAGGTCCTTGGCAGGTGGTGATCATCGCCCTTGTCATCATTCTCCTTTTCGGTGGAAAGAAGATTCCTGAGCTCATGAAAGGTCTTGGCAAAGGTGTCAAGAGCTTCAAGGACGGCATGAACGAGGTTGAGAGCCAGATCAGTGACATTGACAAGGATCTCAACTCCACAGCCAAGACTCCGGACAAAATCGAGAAGATCGAGAAGAAATAATGGCGGCTGGAGAAGCTGAGATGTCCTTCTGGGACCATCTGGAGGTGCTGAGGGGAACCTTGTTCCGCTCAGTGCTTGTCATTACGCTTGTCAGTGTCGTGGTCTTTTGCTTCAAGTCGCTGGTCTTTGACGACATCATCCTGGCTCCGACGCGAAGCGATTTCTTCATCTATAAGTGGTTGAGAATGGAGGATATGCAGATGTCGTTGGTGAATCTGGACATATCCGCACAGTTTTTCGTTCATCTTCAGGTGGCTTTCGAGTTAGGATTCATCCTGTCATTCCCATACGTCTGTTTCGAGATCTGGAAATTCATAGCGCCGGCACTCTATAGAAATGAGAAGAGGGCGGTCAGAGGGTCTTTTCTGGCGGCGTCGTTCCTTTTCTATCTTGGTCTGGTGATAGGTTACTATCTGATCGTGCCGATCTCGCTGAACTTTTTCATGGGGTACAAGATCAGCGATGAAGTGACGAACACGATCTCGCTGACTTCGTACATCTCGATGTTTACTTCAACTGTTCTGGCGTTCGGCATGGTGTTTGAGTTTCCTATCGTTGTCGTTATCTTGTCTAAACTCGGGATTGTCACCAGAAACACACTGATTAAATATCGCAGGCATGCGATAGTGGTCATACTATGCATCGCTGCCATCATAACACCTGCGGATCCGATGTCGATGCTGATCGCGGCAGCTCCGCTGCTGATTCTCTACGAGGTCTGTGTGATGTGTTGCAAACCGGCGCCACCGGAGGAAGAACTAATCAAGGAGGAAGCGTAGAATGATTTCCATAAACGGATTGACTGTGGCCTACGGAGGCTACACACTTTTGGACAACATCGATTTCCACATCAGTGAGAAGGACAAGATAGGTCTTGTCGGCAAAAACGGAGCGGGGAAGTCCACGATCATGAAACTGATCTGCGGGCTTCAGAGTCCGACTTCCGGAAGCATAGACAAACCGAACGATCTTCGCATAGGCTACCTTCCTCAGATCATGGAGCATCACAAGGGAAGAACCGTGATGGAGGAGACATTGACGGCTTTCGACCACATCACCGAGATCCAGACCGAACTTGACAGCGTCAATGCCCGGCTTGCCGAGAGAACTGACTATGAGTCTGATGAATATCTCTCCCTGATCAACCGGCTGAATGACTTGACGGATGCTATGGCCATGAGCCAGTCCGAGCCTCCGGAGGTGTTGGCGCAGAAGACTCTTCTCGGTTTGGGATTCAAGGATGAGGATTTCGGCAGGAAGACCGAGACTTTCAGCCAGGGCTGGAACATGCGTATCGAACTGGCGAAGATTCTGTTGTCCGAGCCGGATGTCCTGCTTCTTGACGAGCCGACCAATCATCTTGACATCGAGTCTATAGAATGGTTGGAGGATTATCTTAAGAGCCATCGCGGGTCTTTGCTTCTTGTCTCGCACGACAGGAGGTTCCTCGACACCGTGACAAACCGCACGGTCGAGATCATGCTCGGGCATATTCATGACTACAAGGTTCCGTACAGCAAGTACGTCGAGTTGCGCAAGGAAAGGCTCGCGCAGCAGATGGCGGCCTATGAGAACCAGCAGAAGATGATAGAGAAGACGGAGGACTTCATCAACCGTTTCCGCTACAAGCCGACGAAATCAAATCAGGTACAGTCCCGCATCAAGCAGCTTGAAAAGCTTGACAGAGTGGAGATTGACGAGACTGACAACGTCACCCTGACGGTAAAATTTCCGCCAGCTCCGCGTTCAGGAGACATTGTTTTCAAGGGCAAGGATCTGACGGTCGGCTACCCGGAGAAAGTTGTGTTCAGGAACGCTGAGATTGAGGTCAGAAGGGGAGAGAAGGTCGCTTTGATAGGACGCAACGGTGAGGGAAAAACCACACTCATGCGTGTGATAATGGGGGAGTTACAGCCTATCAGCGGTGAGGCCAAGACTGGCTATAATGTCTCCATCGGGTATTACGCGCAGAATCAGGAGGACATTCTTGACCGCAACCTTACAGTCTGGGAAACCCTGGACAACATCGCTGTCGGAGATGTCCGGAACAAACTGCGTGACATTCTGGCGCAGTTTCTTTTCCGTGGCGAGGACATTGACAAGAAGGTCAGCGTCCTGTCAGGCGGTGAGCGCGCGCGTCTCGGGATGGCGAAGTTCATGCTCCGGCCTTACAACGTCCTTGCGTTGGACGAGCCTACGAACCACATGGACATCAAGTCCAAAGATATTCTCAAGCAGGCCTTAAAGGCTTATGACGGCACATTGATTGTTGTTTCCCATGACCGTGATTTCCTTGAGGGATTGGTTGACAAGATGTACGAGTTCCGCGACGGAAAGGTCAAGGAGCATCTTGGAAGTGTCCACGAGTTCCTGGAAGAGAGGAAGATAGAAAACTTGCAGGAGTTGGAGAGGCGCTTCTCTCCAAGTTCGGTGAACTCATCCGCGCAAGTCACGAAAGGAGATGCTCTCGATGTAAGGAAGGAGCAGGCCCAGAAGGAATTCGAACAAAGACGGAGTGATTCCAAGGAAATCCGCAGGATTCGGCACAGGGTCGAATTCCTTGAGTCAGAAATCGGCAAGGTCGAGGCGAGGATGAAGGACATCGAGAAGATTCTCTCCAATCCCGGGCCTGGTGATGACATAATGGAGCTCACCAGAACCTACCTTGAGGACAAACGCGAGCTTGACCACAAGACAGCGGAGTGGGAATCCTTGATGGAAAAAATTGATGAATAGGAAAATTTAATTTATAAAGATTATGAATATCAAATCTTTATTTACGGCTATCTTTACCGTTACTTTAGTGCCTGTGCTTTCGATGGCGCAGACAAGAATCATTGAACACGAATTTTCAGAGTTCGATGCCATCTCTGTGTCGGATGGTTTCAAGGTAACTATGGTTGAAAAGGATGGTTACGATGCAAAATTCAAGGTCAGCGATGCCCTTGAGAGCTATATCCAATGCTATGTGAAAGCCGGCACACTTTACATCGGGCTTGATGACAAGTCAATTCCTAAGGAAGTCAAGAAATCTTTCAAAGGTAAGAATTCGGATGGTCCTGTACTTGAAGCCACGGTTTATGTCTCGTCGCTAAACTCAATCACATTGAGTGACTACTGTACATTTTCATCGAACAACAGTCTGAACTCCGGCAATTTTAAAATGGATCTATCCGGCAATTCCAGCATCGCTAATCTCAACGTCAATGCGGAGTCAGCGGTGATTTCCGTCAACAAAAAGGCCAAGTTGTCCTCTTTAAATGTCAAGGCTGCTGACAATATAACTGTCAATGCGGACGGAAGTGCTACGGTTGTCCTGGAGTATTCAACGAAAACTTTGAACATCAACAACTCTGGCTCAGCTGACCTTGCCGTCAACGGCCAATGCGAAACAGTTGCTGTCTGCACTGCCAACAGTGCCAGGCTCTCCCTTTCAGGAAAGGCTGATTCTTTGAATGTCACGGGTAAAGGTGGCTCTTCCAAGATCGATGCGGTCACGATGTCTGTGGATGATGTGACCGTGTCATTGGATGGTGCGGATC
>ERZ857629.789-NODE-789-length-40246-cov-5.903934_pt1 | contig 40246 bp, 36 predicted proteins | sample MGYA00519700_ERZ857629 | MGnify/ENA primary metagenome ERZ857629 (study PRJEB31778, sample SAMEA3449351) | human gut metagenome | biome: human gut; feature: human-associated habitat; material: faeces | place: United Kingdom | collected 2010/2012 ... | reverse complement strand
TTATGAAAACCTGGAATGACTATAAGGAACATGTAAGAACCGTTGATCCTGAAATCGGAAAAGACATCGATGAGGTTGAAACTATCTCCTCCATTGTAAACGCTATGGTTGAACAGCGTACTTCTCTTGGACTTAGCCAGAGAGAGCTTGCTGCCATGTGTGGTATTCCACAATCATCCGTGGCACGGATTGAATCCTGCAAAACAACCCCAAATCTCGGAACACTACTTAATATTTTTCAGCATCTTGGTCTACAGCTTACAGTAAGCCCTACAAAACCTACCATTTAAAATCAAGGAGAATCTCTACGAAGAGGTTCTCCTTATTATATTTCTGCAATATTCAAAAAATCTTTTGCATATACACCATCCCCCTAATATAAAAAAAGAGGAGACCCCGCAGGTTCTCCCTCGGTCGCAGGCCTCACAGGTTTCTGCAATGGGAATGGGTTTTCAGTCTCCATCCCGACCACTGGAACAGGTTTAAGGTCTCTGTTCCGACCTTATAAATATCTCTTCTTGTGCTTTAACCCATACATCTTAACCTAAAAAAAGTCAAAAAATTTTTCTTTGTTTAACTATAGTATTATATACTTTGTCATTAGCATATTACCAAAAAAGCCCGACGCATCAAGATTACAAACACATTTGAAGCACGATTTCTTCATCATTCATCTCTCCCGTATCGCGAAAGCCTGCCTTGCGATACATAGATAATGCAGTTGTGTTGGTTTCTTTGGTTGATAAGCGGATATTGTTTGCACCATGATCTTTGAAATATTGGATGATTACCTGCAAGGCTGCTGTTCCATACCCATTTCCCTGCAAATTTTCATCAATCATGAATCTCCACAGCCAGTATCTGTCATTAGGATCCTCATATTCCTCATCAAACGCAAACATAGTAAATCCCACTATTTTCTCATCACAATAGATAGCAAAAGGACGAGCGACCTTCTCATTTTCTTTTGCTGCCTTCCAAGAATCCTCATTTGAAGCGATATATTGCATTTGGTTGCTTGCAACTTTCAGTTCAAAACATTGTTTCATATTATCTTCCGTTAAATCTATTAGTTCTATTTTCATTTCCAAGCTCCCTCGCATAATATGTCCAATAAATTTCTTGTGATTGAATTGATGTTTTACCCAAAAAACTATGAACAAGGATAACTCTATTTCGACTTAGATTGAATTTTACCACTTTCATAATAATCCTACATGAAAAAGCGGCAATGAAACCATCTTCATTACCGCAAATTGCTGTTCCCTGCGGGAATCGAACCCACAACTAGTGCTTAGGAGGCGCTTGTTATATCCATTTAACTAAGGGAACACACTCTTATAAATCCTCGTCCGGGAAATTGATGAATCCCTGAAGCCAGATTGTTCCTTTGAACCGCCTTCCATCCTGCGGCTCACCGAACAAATCTATTATATTAATACAAACGTCAAATGTCAATTCATTCGTACAAATTGTGAGGATATAAATCTGCTCGCCGGTGACATGGTTGGTCGTGCAGCGCACATTTTCAATCTCCCCCAAAACGGAATACTGGTCGCACTCCACGCCGTAGGGCATGAAATAAGTATCCACCAGACTGAAAATATCTTCATTCTGGATTCTGCGGGAAATGGTTGTGTACATGTCCATATCTTCCAGCGTCAGGGTTTCGATGGCGTCCTCGTCTCCCTTTCTTGCTGCCGCGAGAAGATTGTTCCGGTTGGCGGAATTTTTCTTAACCCGCTCCTTCTCCTCCTCGTTTTTCAAAATGGGCATAATAATACTGCCGCTTACAGAGAGGCCGGAAAAGGTAACGGTAGTTCCCCGGATGGGGAGCTTGCCTGTTGCCTGTGCCTTCACATAAGGTATCCGATTCCGCAAATAAAAAATCAGGGAAATTCCCACCTTCATATCATCGCACACACCGGAATAGGAATCCTTTGCGGCATGGCGCTCAACGGACACATCCTCATAAGACGTGATACCGTTTCCAATCAGATAGGGGTAATAGTAGTCATAGATGAATTTGTCGTTTTCGTCAAATTCACCGCAGACTGCGATTCCCATATTATCGGCGAAATTTTTGCAAAACTCGCCCAGCATCACATCTTCCTGATTCATCGTATAGCCGCGTTTGTCGGAATTCATAATCACGTCCACCAAAAGCTCTTTTAATTTCTTTCTGTCCGTGTACTCGCTGAATCCGATTGCTCTCATAAACTTATGCAAAAATTTCACCTTCTTTCTCAACTGTAGTTCACATTTGTTTCAACTTATATTTATTTGTTAGGCTCAATCTTTTCCTTGCCGCCCATGTACATGCGCAAAGGCTTAGGGATATTGATGCTGCCGTCCTCATTTACATTGTTCTCCAAAAATGCAATCAATCCTCTGGGGGATGCCAATACGGTATTGTTTAATGTATGCACATAGTAAGTACCATTTTCTCCCTTGGTACGGATGCCGAGACGTCTTGCCTGTGCATCGCCCAAAGTAGAGCAGGAACCAACCTCAAAATATTTCTGCTGTCTGGGGCTCCATGCCTCCACATCACAGGATTTTACCTTAAGGTCAGCCAAATCACCACTACAGCACTCCAGTGTACGGACAGGAATGTCAAGACTGCGGAAAAACTCTACAGTGTAGGACCACATTTTATTATACCAGTCCATGGAATCCTCGGGTTTGCACAATACAACCATTTCCTGTTTTTCAAACTGGTGTACTCTGTAAACGCCTCTCTCCTCGATACCGTGGGAACCTACTTCTTTTCTGAAGCAGGGGGAATAAGAGGTCATGGTGATGGGCAGGCTGTTCTCATTTACAATCTGTCCTTTGAACTTACCAATCATGGAATGTTCGGAAGTTCCGATCAGGTAAAGATCCTCACCCTCAATTTTATACATCATGGCTTCCATTTCCGCAAAGCTCATAACACCGTTTACTACGCTGCTGCGAATCATGAAAGGAGGGATGCAGTAGGTAAATCCCTTGTCAATCATAAAGTCGCGGGCATAGCTTAACATTGCGGAATGAATTCTTGCAGCGTCACCCATAAGATAATAAAATCCGTTGCCGCTGGTTCTTCCGGCACTGTCCTTGTCCAGACCGCTGATACTGTCCAAAATGTCTGCATGGTAAGGCACTTCAAAATCCGGAACCACAGGCTCGCCGAATTTTTCGATTTCCACATTCTGGCTGTCGTCCTTACCGATAGGAACGGACTCATCTATAATATTGGGAATTACCATCATAATCTTGGTAATTTTCTCCTGCAGTTCGGTTTCTAACTGCTCCAACTCTGCAAGGCGTTTTGCTCCGGCAGCAACTTCTGCCTTCTTTGCCTCTGCCTCTTCCTTTTTACCCTGTCCCATCAGTGCGCCGATTTCTTTGGAAATACGGTTACGGGAAGCACGCAAATCGTCAGCTTCCTGTTTTGCTTTTCTGCTCTCTGCATCCAGCGCAATCACTTCATCCACCATGGGAATTTTGGAATCCTGAAATTTCTTTTTGATGTTCTCCTTTACTACTTCCGGATTCTCTCTTAAAAATTTAATGTCAATCATGACTTCCTCCATTCTGTTACAGGTTATGTAACATTTAATCTATCACTTTCTCTATAAATACATTGTGTACTTTCACCAAATCTTTGGTAATATCTTCTTTTACATCATTGCCATCTTTGTCCTTCAAAATACGGATAATGGGGCGGTCCTGAAAATCTTTGTTCTGCGCAACCACCACTGCGGTTTCTCCCTCGTTGGTGATGACATGGCTTCCGGCGGGATATACCGCGGTAAACGTCAGAAAAGCGTCCACAATTTTTGCATCGAACTTAACGCCCTTGTAATTTTTCAGATATTCAACCGCCTGATATACTTTCACCTGTTTTCTGGTGATTCCACAAATCATTTCGTCGAACGCATCACACACATTCACAATCCGGCATTCAAACGGAATGTCTTTCGTGTGGAGGGGAAATCCTGTTCCGTCCAGTCTTTCGTGGTGATATAAAATAATAGCCTTGCTAATATCCGAAATCCACTCTTCCTGTTTTAATGAAGAAAAGCCGTAAACCGGATGTTTCCGATACTCTGCTCCTTCCACCTCACCCAAGGACTCCTCGTCCTTTTTGGTAAAATCAGTGGTCAGATACCGGAGTCCCAAATCGTGGAGCAGACATCCCACACCAATGTCATGGATTTTCTGTTTGTCCACATTGAGTTTCAGTGCCGTGATAATTGCCAGCGAACAGATGGTGATGGAGTGTTCGTAAATATCCGTACTTCTCTCTTTAATGTCGAACACCTGTTCTACAACTTTTTCCTCCTCCAAGATGGAATCGATAATGTTGTCGGCTGTCTTGCTGAGCTGTTCCAATTCCTGATTATTCTGATAGGTGTGACGCTCCAGAATATCTTTTACCTTCTCTTTAATGGATTTCTCCATATCCGACTTGAGAATGGCAGCTTCACCGGATTCTGTCTCTTCCTCTTCCACATACACTTCTGTAATTCCCAGCTCTTCAAGCCTTGAAATATAGTCTGTCTTTAATGTTGCACCGGGCTGTAAAATAATCTGGTAATCCCAAGTCATAATCGGCTTTGCCAGAATATCGCCGTTTTGAAGTTCCGTGATTTTCTTCCTAATCATTTTGTTGTCCTTACCTTCTTGTCTTTAATCTTCCCCCATGGCGATGGCGAGTGCTTTTGCTTCCTCGTCACCCAATGAAATGGTACTCTCCCCCTGTTTGATTTCTTTTGTGTAGGAATAACATCCCTCCACACTGTGTACGGAATTAATAATAAATCCGTTATTGTTTTCGTCTAATAGTGCCAGACTGAAACTTAACTGTCCTCCCATCTGGTTAAACGCATCATATTTTACCAGACCCATCTTCTGATATGCCGACTCCATATTCTTATATAAAGTACGGATGTCTTTTTTGTTTTTCTCTGTATTGTTCTTTAAAAATTTGTTATCCTCGAAAAGTGCGGCTATCTCCTGTTCCAGACTCTTTCCGTCTTTTCCAAGAAGAAACTTATCCAGCCGCTCTTTTAATTTTGCAGTTTTCTTCATCTGCAGAATCAACAGGATAATCACTACGATTAAGAGTAACAGCAACACTGCAACTGTTATCATCAGATAGCCTGCGTCCATTCCGCCCAGTCCCATCTGATTCAAAAAATTAATGTTCGTATTCAATGATATTCTCCTTCGTAATTTTCAAACCTACTGCTGATTTCCAATCATGTCCAGTATTCTGTCCAAATCCTCATGGTTGTAAAATTCAATCTCGATTTTGCCGGCACCTTCTCCCTTGGAAGTCACACTTACCTTGGTGCTGAGTTTCTGTTTTAACTTTTCCTCAATGTCCTGATAAATTGCCTGCAAAGCCTTGTCATCCAATTTCTTGGGTTTCGCCGGTTTGTGAAGATTCTTCACCAGCTTCTCCACATCACGGACGCTGAGTTTTTCGTCAAAAATTTTCTGCGCCAGATTGTACTGTTCCTCCGGGCTTTCCACTGCCAAAAGGGCACGGGCATGTCCGGTACTAATCATATCATCAATCACCATGCGCTGAACTTCATCGCTGAGTTTCAACAGACGAATGGAGTTCGTTACCGCAGTACGGCTCTTGGAAACTCTCTCCGCAACCTCATCCTGCTTCAGATTGAATTCTGTCAGCAGTCTCTTGTATGCCTGAGCTTCCTCAATCGGATTGAGGTCCTCTCTCTGAATATTTTCAATCAAAGAAATTTCTACGATTTCCTGCTCCGTGTAGTTGCGGATGATAACCGGAACTTCTTTCAGACCTGCCAGTTTTGCGGCACGCCATCTACGCTCTCCGGCAATAATCTCATAGTAATCTTTTCTGTCCTGTACCAAAATAGGCTGCAGCAATCCAAACTGTTTGATGGAATCTGCCAGTTCCTGTAACGCATCCTCATCAAAATTTTTACGGGGCTGTTCTCTGTTTGGTTCCACCTTCGTAATCTTTACAATGGTTTCCGGTCCCTTTTCCACAGTCTCCTGCTTCGTGTCCTTCTTAACCTTTGCTTCCCCCATTGCGTTCGGAATCAATGAGTCCAACCCTTTGCCCAATCCTCTTGCCGCCATACTCTTCCTCTCCTTACTCTTTGTTTTTTCAGATGGTGTTCTCTAAAACTTCATCCGCTAACTGCATATATGCTTCTGCTCCTGCGGATTTTGCATCATACATATTGATAGGCATACCGTAACTCGGTGCCTCTGCTAATCGGATATTTCTCGGAATCAGAGTTTTGTAAACCCGCTGATTCAGATTTTGCTTTACGTTTTCCACTACCTGCAAGGACAAATTGGTACGGGAATCATACATGGTAAATACCACGCCCTCTATATTCAAGTCCGGGTTCAGTCTTTCCTTTACCAAATTGATGGTATGGATTAACTGGCTCAATCCCTCCAAAGCATAATACTCACATTGAATCGGTACGATAACGCTGTCCGCAGTTGTCATGGAGTTGATAGTGAGCATATTCAGGGAAGGAGGACAGTCAATAATAATGAAATCATAATCATCTTTGATATAGTCCACTTCGTTTTTTAATATGTACTCTTTCTTATCTACACCAATCAGTTCAATCTCTGCTGCTGCCAGATTCACATTGGAGGGAACCACTGAAATATTAGGAATTACATCCTTGATAATACAATCCCGGATGGAACACTCTCCTAAAATTAATTCATAAATGGTATCTTCCAAATCATTCTTATCAACACCGAATCCACTGGTTGTATTGCCCTGCGGGTCAGTATCTATCACCAGAACCTTTTTCCCTTTAGCTGCCAGTGAAGCAGAAAGATTGATGGAAGTAGTAGTTTTACCTACTCCGCCTTTTTGGTTTGCTATCGCTATTATTTTTCCCATTAGATTATCGCCTTTCCTTTGTTTCGCTTTTCAATTATATCACTAATTATCCGTTATCGCTACATAAATTTTGTTTCACGCCCCTATATAGGAATGTTTCACGCCTTATTTCACAATATCTAGGGTCTAAATGTTTCACGTGAAACATTATCTTGTGTCCACCCGGAATAAAAAGTGGAATGTTTCACGTGAAACATTCCACTTTTCCTATAAAAGCTGACTAAAACAGCTTAACAATGTCGTTCTTAATAGCGAATACCGCTGCCTGTGTTCTGTCAGACACATCCAGTTTCTTAAAGATATTGGAGATATGATTTTTAACTGTACGCTCACTTATATTCAACTTGATTGCAATTTCTTTATTGAACATTCCGTTGGCAACCAGTATCAGAACATCTATTTCACGCTTTGTCAGAGACTTCAGTTTTTCCTTATCTACATCTCTTGCCACCAGACGATTATTCAAAGCAGGAATCAATTTCGGCTGAATATAGCTTTCTCCTTTCATCACTGCATTAATAGCCTTTTTCAATTCTGCAGACTCGGAATCTTTCATAATATATCCGTCAACTCCAATATCCACAGCCTTCAATAAATATTCTACTTCATTATGTACGGTCAGTATTAATACCTTAACATTAATCTTATTTTTTTTAATTTCTTCCAAAACCTGAATTCCGTTTTTCTTTGGCATATTAATATCCAATAACAGAACATCCGGCTTTGAACGTTTCAATTTTTCGAGACATTCATCCCCGTCGTTTGCCTCCTCAACGACTTCGATACTTCCATCGAACTCAAGCAGTTGTCGAATACCTTCCCTCATTAAGATATGGTCATCTGCTAACATTACTCTTACACTCATTTTACTCCCATGCCTTTCAACATTTTATAGATACAATCTACATCAAAGGAATTTCAATATGAACCTGCGTTCCTTTTCCTTCTTCGGATTCAATCGCTAATGTCCCTCCAAGAAGAGAAACCCTCTCCTTCATTACCGAGATCCCAAAATGCTTGTCCTCTTTCTCTGATATTTCCTGCAGCAAAAATCCCTTGCCATTATCGCATATATCAACACAATAATTTTTGCCTTCATTCTTACACCGGAATTCTACTCTGGTAGCGTCTGCATGTTTTTCTATATTTGAAAAACATTCCTGCACCAAACGGTAAATAGTGACTAATGTCAAATCATCCGCACAATTTGGATTTTCAACAGATAATTCTATCTGGTATTTCTTATCCTTATTTTTTGTCTGTATCAAATCCTGTAGAGCAACGTCCAGACCCATATCATCAAATGTCATAGGACGCAAATCAAATATTGTATTGCGGATTTCATCTATTACGTTTCTTACATCTCTGTTTACGAGAGATAATTCCAGCTTTGCCCTAACCGGATCGTTTTCAATGAACATACCACTAAATTCTACTTTATGTACAATATGTGCTAAATTCTGTAAAACCCGGTCATGAAGATCCATGGCAATTCTTTGCCGCTCTTTCTCCTGAATACCGAGAATCCACATATTCTGCTTTTTACAATCGGAATCGTCAGAGAAGTTATCATAGTCAGAAGAATTCATATTATCCTTTCAGGAACATACGTTCGTTTGTAATTACGCTACATTACCTATTGAACTTCATCAAAAAAAGTATAGACTGTAACACAACTATAATATAACAAAAAAAATCAGTCCTGTAAAACATTAAAGTAATAAATTAAAAAAAATTAACATTTTTTTGACTTATAAAGGTTCTTTTCCGGGAACACCTGCTTTTCTCGGATATTTTTTCGGTGTGGATTTCACTTTTTCTATTACAAAAAGATTCCGGTAAATGTCACTGTCCGATAAAGTAAATTCCATCTGTGCAGCCACCTTGCCTCCCAAAATCGCAATGGCATTCTGAGCCGCAATCTTTTCTTCGGCAATCTTCTCGGATTTGTAGGAAATAAATTGTCCGCCCACCTTTACAAAGGGAAGGCAATATTCCGAGAGCGTGGAAAGATTTGCTACTGCTCTGGACACACACAAATCATATTTTTCCCGCAAAGAATTTTTAGCAAAATCCTCTGCCCTTCCGTGAATTGCTTCAATACCGGTCAACCCCAAAGCGTCAATCACAGAATTTAAAAAAGAAACTCTTTTGTTCAGGGAATCCAAAAGCGTTACCTGCAAATTCGGAAAAGCAATTTTTAAAGGAACTCCGGGAAATCCCGCGCCGGTTCCCACATCAATGACGGAAACCGGTTTTGACAAATCATATGCTTTCACCAGAGAGAGGCTGTCAATAAAATGCTTTTTCATCACTTCCTCATAATCTGTAATTGCCGTGAGATTCATCACTTTATTCTGTTCTATCAACATTTCATAATATAGAAGAAACTGCTCCAACTGTTTCTCTGTCATCCGGATATTCAGTTCTTCCAAATCTTTTTCAAACTGGGTTGTATCGTATGTGTTCACCTGATACCTCTTTTTCTTTCCCGGAAAATTAATTTTTTCTTGACCTCTGCTCTAAATAAACCAAGAGCACGGATATATCCGCCGGTGATACACCGGAAATTCTGGATGCCTGTCCCACAGAAATAGGTTTAAACTGTTTTAACTTCTGTCTTGCCTCCAGACGTAAGGACGGAACATCATCATAATCAATATCATCCGGTATTTTCTTTTTCTCCATTTTCTTATACTGCTCGACCTGACGTTTCTGTCTTACAATATATCCCTCATATTTGATTTCGATTTCAACCTGCTCCACTACTTCTGCCGGAAGAGGTTTTCTCTCCGAATCAATCTCAGCAAGGATTTCATAATTCAGTTCGGGTCTGCATATCAATTCCGCCAGACTTGCCGCTGTTTTCAGACTTGAACTTTCATGGGATTCCAAAAAATGCTGGATTTCCTTGTTGGCTCCCACCATGGTATTTTTGAGACGATTGATTTCCTCCTCAATCAGTTGTTCTTTTTTCACAAGAGCGTCATACTGTTCCTGTGAAATCAGTCCGACCTCAAATCCCTTTTTCCGCAGTCTCAAATCTGCGTTGTCCTGGCGGAGCAACAATCTGTATTCCGCGCGGGAGGTCATCATACGATAAGGCTCCCTGTTATCCTTTGTCACGAGATCATCAATCAACACGCCAATATAACTTTCGGAACGGTCCAGTATCAAAGGCTCTTTTCCTAAAATTTTCATGGCAGCATTGATTCCGGCAATCAGTCCCTGACCGGCTGCCTCCTCGTAACCGCTGCTTCCGTTAAACTGTCCGCCGCTGAACAGACCGTCAATCTCTTTAAACTCCAGAGAGGGGAAAAGCTGTCTTGCATTGATACAGTCGTATTCAATAGCATAGGCGTTTCTCACAATTTTACAGTGCTCCAGTCCGGGAACCGTCCGGTACATGGCAAGCTGTACATCCTCCGGAAGGGAAGAGGACATACCGCCCACATACATTTCATTGGTGTGAAGTCCTTCCGGCTCAAGAAATACCTGATGTCTGTTCTTTTCCGCAAATTTCACTACTTTATCTTCAATGGAGGGACAATATCTTGGACCTGTCCCCTCAATAATTCCCGCATAAATAGGAGAACGGTCCAAATTGGCACGGATAATCTCATGTGTCTTTTCATTTGTATAAGTCAGCCAACAGGATACCTGTTCTTTCTGAATGGAATCCGGATCTGTTGAAAAAGAAAAAGGAACAATTCTCTCATCTCCAAACTGCTCTTCCATTTTCGAATAATCAATACTTCTTCCATCCATTCTGGCGGGAGTTCCCGTTTTAAAACGGCGCATCTCGATTCCCATATTTTTTAAAGAATCCGTCAAATGATTGGCTGCCTGTAATCCGTTTGGTCCGGTATAGGTAATGGCTTCCCCGCAAAGACATCTTGCCCGCAAATAAGTTCCTGTACAGAGAACCACTGCCTTACATTCATAAATGGCACCGGTAAAAGTTTTTACTCCGGTTATTCTCTTTTTCCCGGAATCGATATTCTCCCACAGAAGTTCGCACACCTCTGCCTGCTTAATGGTAAGGTGCTCCTGATTTTCCAAAACATTTCTCATGGAACGGGAATAATCCGCTTTATCAGCCTGTGCACGAAGCGAGTGCACGGCGGGACCTTTCGATACGTTCAACATTTTGGACTGTATAAAAGTCTTATCAATATTTTTTCCCATCTCACCGCCCAAAGCGTCCAGTTCTCTTACAAGATGACCTTTGGAAGAACCACCCACATTGGGGTTACAGGGCATAAGGGCAATACTGTCCACACTCACGGTAAAAATCACCGTTTCCAGTCCAAGTCTTGCACAGGCAAGCGCTGCTTCACAGCCCGCATGTCCGGCACCTACTACACATACATCTACTTTTTCTCGTATCTCAGGCATTTTCTTCACCCATTCCGTTTAAACTAATCTTTTACAAGAATCCACATAGATTCTACATAGAAATCCTTACGATTATAACACTTTCCATATTTTATTTGCAATAATCTGTCCCTTATTTTCCCATACAGAATTTGGAGAAAATTTCATTCACCAAATCTTCTCCCACTTCCTCACCTATAATGGTTCCGAGGGAAGCATAAGCGCTCATCAAATCAATGGAATAAAAATCTTCCGGCATATCATCCAAAATACTCTGTTCTACCAGTTCAAGACTGTGGTAAGCGTCCTGCAGAGCTTCCTTGTGGCGGAGATTGGTAATCACAATCTCCCCGTTATTGTGAAGGTTTCCTTCAAAGAACATATTTTTTATGGTATTTTCAAATTCTTCAATTCCGGTATTATCCTTGATGGAGGTACGAATCATGGCAATTTTCCCTCTGTCCGGGATACACTTTCTAATAGCTGCCTCCATCGTTTCTTCTGTAACCACCGTATCAAGGTCTGTCTTGTTCAAAAGAATTATGACATTCTTGTCACCTATAAGTGACAGGATTTCCTTGTCACTTTCATCCAAGTTTACGGAGGAATCCACCATATACAAAATCAAATCTGCATCCTTTGCGTACTGTTTTGCGCGTTCCACTCCGATTTTTTCCACCGTATCTTTGGTATCACGGATTCCGGCGGTATCTATAATATTCAAACCGATTCCATGGAGTTTGATATGTTCCTCCAGAATATCTCTGGTCGTTCCGGCAATATCCGTAACAATGGCTCTCTCCTCTCCCACTAAAATATTGAGGAGCGAAGATTTTCCGGCATTGGGTTTTCCCACAATTACCGTGGCAATCCCCTCTTTGATTAATTTTCCGTTGTCCGCCGTTTTCAATAATTTATCAATTTCCCCGGAAATATTGTCCACCTTCTCTTTCAATCTCTCCGGGTATCCATCCAGACTGATATGCTCCGGGTCATCCAAAGCAGATTCGATAAAAGCAATTTCATAGAGAATCTCTTCTCTTAATTTTTTTACTTCACGGGAAAGCGTCCCCTGCAACTGGCTCATGGAAGAATTCAGCGCATACTCATTTTGGGAATGAATGACGTCAATCACCGCCTCCGCTTTAGACAAATCAATTCTTCCGTTCAAAAAAGCACGTTTGGTAAACTCGCCGGGTTCTGCCATTCTTGCCCCCCCCTTTAATACCGTCTCCAAAATTTTCTGCATCACGAGAACACCGCCATGACAGCTTATCTCCACCGTGTCCTCCATCGTATAACTCCGGGGAGCTTTCATAACAGATACCATCACTTCATCCACCACATGATTTTCTTCATCCACAATAAAACCATAATGAATGGTATGTGTCTCTACCTCATTTAAAATGTGTTTCCCACTTTTGGTGGAAAATACTTTGTTCCCTATCTGAATGGCTTTCTCTCCGCTGATTCTTATCATTCCGATTCCGGAATCGGATAAAGCCGTTGCGATTGCAGTGATTGTATCTGTTTTCATTTCTACCTCCATGAAAGGCGTGCTCTGTAAAGCGCACTACAAAAAAATCGGATATATGAATTATATCATATATCCGGTCTTTTTAATATTTTCTTTTATACCCTTTTCAATTCTAAAATATCTTAAAAATTATCTCTTAAAGGTTACTACCACATGTCTGAAAGGTTCCTCACCCTCGCTGTGTGTGGAAACATATCTGTCATTCTGCAAAGCGGAGTGAATAATTCTTCTCTCGGAAGGATTCATAGGCTCCAAAGATGCGGGTCTCTTGGTTCTCTTTACTTTGTATGCTATATTTCTTGCAAGATTTTCCAGAGTTTCTTTTCTTCTCTGTCTGTAATTCTCCGTATCTACCTTTACACGGATATAATTATCGGAATCCTTATTAACTACCAGTGAAACAAGGTACTGCAGAGAATCAAGGGTCTGTCCTCTTTTTCCTATTAAAATACCCATCTCGTCACCGCTCAAATCAATGTCCATGGTTCTGTCGTCCTCGTTGTACTTTACATCAACAACAACAGTCATATTCATGGCACCGAAAACATCATTCAAAAAAGTCTTAGCATTATCTTCTACGGAACATTTTACAGCAGCTTTGATAATTGCAGGCTTAGAACCGATTCCCAAAAATCCGTTGGATCCTTCCTCAACTACCTGATAATCCAGTTTATCACTGGTAACTCCAAATTTCTGACAAGCCTCTGTAATTGCATCATTTACTGTTTTTGCAGATACTTCAATATATTCCATATCTTAACCCTCCATAATTACCTTACTTGTTATTCTTTTCGTTGTAACTCTTCACCATATTTGCTTTTGACATCATGCTTCCTGCTTTTGCGGTGGAAGTTTTGCTGCTCTCGGAAGATGCGTTATCCTCTGCAGAACCGGTATAAGTATTTGCTGAATTTGCAATGCTCTTGATATTTTTGGTATTCATATTGGCAAAAGCATTTACTCTTTCCTGATTCTCTTTCAGCTTAGCCATCTTCTTTGCACTCTTTTTGGAGTTTTTCTTGATAATATCATCAATATCCATCTTGTCGATGTGTTTATTGATAACAATCTGCTGAATACTTCTCACTACGCTACCTGCAACCCAGTAAAGTCCCATACCGGAAGGCATGGTGTAGCAGAAAAATGCGGACATAATCGGCATAATCATATTCATGGTCTTCATGGAAGAAGCCATAGCTGCCGCCTGATCGTTTGCATTTCTGGAACCTTCAGAAGAGGTATTCTGCTGTGGCATCAGCTTTACGTTAATCCACTGGGTAACAGCGGACAACACGGGAATTGCCAGTGCTGCAATTACCAAAAGCCAGGAACCTGCCTGAATTGCTTCATGAACCAGATAGGAAGGAGAATTTCCAATATTCAGTCCAAGGAAATTATTGTAATGCTCCAACTGTGTTACGGTATTGTTTACATCTCCGGCAAGTGCGGGAAATGCGTCGGTAATGCTTAAGAAATCTGCGGAGGAAGCCTTATTCAGACAGTCAATAATCGTATTCTGAACATATTCGCTGTGCTCTCCTGCCACAAAAGCCGCATTTGTAAACTGTTTGCTGTACATGGAGGAATTGGAAAAGTTCTGAACCAGTTCCGTAGCTCCTGCAGTATCAATGATTTTATCTACCAACGGGAAAAATGCTTCCTTTACCTTTCCTACATATGCGGGAATGGCGTAGATAACACGATACAGTGCAAACAGAATCGGCATCTGAATCAACAAATACATACAGCTTCCGGTAGGAGAAACACCGTATTTTGCATAGACAGCCTGTATTTCCTGATTCTGTGCCATCATGGAATCATTATCTTTTTTGTTTTTGTACTTTGCCTGAATTGCCTGAATTTCGGGATTCATTTTAGCAGAAAGTTTAGAGAACTTCTGCTGTTTAATGGTTAAAGGCATCATCAGGAGGTTTACTACAATGGTAAACAGGATAATGGCAAGACCGATGTTGGGAATTCCGATGGCGTCAATGACCGTGAAAATTCCTTCCATGATTTTACCTAATACCCACGCTACCTGACCAATAATAAATGTAGAGTTCTGGGTCATTAAAATACCGTTCATTTATCCTCCTAGCGTCGCCGTAAAATTTTTCTTCTATATAATATCATCTACGGTACAGGGTCAATTCCACCCTTTGAAAAAGGATTGCACCTTAAAATTCTCCATATTGCCAAAAGGCTTCCCTTAAAGGCACCGTACTTTTCGATAGCCTCAAGCCCGTATTGGGAACAACTGGGTATATAAGGACACTTCGTCCATTTCATAGGCGATATATATTTCTGATAAAATCTAATGCCGGCAATCAATACTTTTTTCATACTCTCATCCAAACTCTTAATCAAAATAACAATACATCTTTATTATTTGATGAAGTTTTCCAAGGTGTAACAGTGCACTCTCTATTTCATAATACCCCACAGAAGCTGCACCTGCTCTTGCAACGATTACAATATCCAAACCACTATTGAATATACTTTCGTGTAATCGGTAACTTTCCCGGACCAGTCTTGTAATGCGATGTCTTACAACACTGTTCCCTACTTTTTTGCTCACGCTGATTCCCAGTCTGTTTTTGTCCGTGCCATTTTCCTTTACATACATAACCAGATACTTATTTGCATAAGATTTTCCGTTTCGGTAAACAAACAGGAACTGCTGATTCTTTTTTAACGATTCTGAAAACTGCATTTTTTTCCCTAACGATTTTTCCGAAAATGAAATGAAAGAAATTTCTCCGAGAAAAAAAGGTCACATTGCTGTGACCTATGCGGATAATTTCTTTCTTCCTTTTGCGCGTCTTGCTGCTAAAACTTTTCTTCCACCGGGTGTACTCATTCTGGCTCTGAATCCGTGAACCTTAGAATGGGAACGTTTCTTAGGCTGAAATGTCATTTTCATGGAAAAGCACCTCCTTCTCTATTGACCTTTATATAGAAAGGTAAACAAATTTTTAATTTAGGAAAATAGCATATTGATTGTATAAGAAAAGTACCCTTATGTCAAGCAAAAATCCATAAAAACCGCTAATTTTAAGGATTTTTAACCATTCTAAAATTATTAAAAATATTTTTTTCAGAGTTATCCACATAGATATGCACATTATTTTATCTACATTGAAATATCCACACCCTGTTGATTATTTGTGGATAACTATTTTTTATCCATGGACAAGCTGTGAAAATCCTGTGTAAAAATTTTATCAAAACCCTGAATAAACAATACTCCTGACTCTTTCTGACAGTTATCCACTTATTCACATTTCTATCCACATATCTTGTTTATTCCGTAACTTATAACCATAATTATCAACATCATGTGGATAACTTTATACCTTTTCTGTTCAAAACTTGCATTTGAAATATTCCCTAAACTATTATACAATGTAAAAAGATGGCGTCATATCGCCTTCTAATCATAGATAGAGGTGTTTTAGGCATGGATAATATCAAGGAAATGTGGACAGATATTAAGGAAACTGTCAGAAGGGAGTACAATCTTTCTGACATTTCTTTTCATACATGGATAGAGCCTCTGGAGTTTCATAATGTCATTAATGATGTCGTAAATATCATTATACCTTCTGATCAGGCACATGCCCTGAACTACATTTCTTCTAAATATAAGAGTTATTTTCAGGTTACTGTTACGGAGATGTTTAACCATGATTATGACATCAGTTTTATTTTGGAAAAAGATGTAAAAGAGGATTCTCCGGAAACTGAAGTATCTCACACAAACCCTGTTTTTAACATTAATTACGAAAACGCAAATTTAAATCCGAAGTATAAATTTGATACCTTTGTGGTCGGCAGCAACAATAAATTTGCACACTCCGCTTCTCTCGCAGTGGCGGAATCCCCCGGAGAAGCATACAATCCTCTCTATTTATACGGAGGACCCGGACTGGGTAAAACCCACCTTATGCACTCCATCGGTCACTTTATATTAGAACAGAATCCCGACATGAAGGTTCTCTATGTTACCAGTGAGGAATTCACCAACGAAGTGATTGAGTCCATCCGAAGCGGTAACGCCGCTTCCATGACAAAGCTGCGTGAAAAATACAGAACGGTTGACGTCCTGATGGTAGATGACGTTCAGTTCATTATCGGTAAGGAAAGTACGCAGGAAGAATTTTTCCACACCTTTAACGTACTTCACGCTGCCAGAAAACAGATTATTTTATCCTCCGATAAACCTCCCAAGGAAATGGAGACGTTGGATGAAAGATTCCGTTCCCGTTTCGAGTGGGGATTGATTGCAGATATTCAGCCCCCCGACTACGAGACAAGAATGGCTATTCTTCGTAAAAATGCGGAAAACAGCGACAGACCCATTGACGAGGAAATTATCAAATATATTGCTACCAATATTAAATCAAATATCCGTGAGTTGGAGGGAGCTTACAATAAAATAATCGCCTTTGCAAAATTAAATAAAGTAGATTTAACACTTTCACTGGCGGAGGAAGCGCTGAAAGATGTTATTTACCCCAACAAGCCGAAGGAAATTACCCCTTCCGTTATTATCAATGTGGTAGCTGAACATTTCGGAGTGAAACCGGAGGACATTACCTCCAAAAAGAGAAATTCTGAATTTGTACAACCCAGACAGGTAGTAATGTACCTTTGCCGGGAAATGACGGATACTTCCTTTACCAATATCGGAAAACTCCTCGGCAAAAAAGACCACACTACCATTATCCACGGTGTCAATAAGATTACAGCGGATCTTGCCACCAATGAGGAACTAAGGAATAAGGTGGATATTATCACAAAGAAGATAAACCCTTCCTAAAGAAGAAAGTTCCTTCTTAGAAGATAAACCCTTCTTAACCCACCTGACCTGCTTCATCCACATTTTCATGTTGATAATGTGGGTAAAAATGTGAAAGGATTGGTTATAACTTTTTCCACGGAAAAAAGGGATTTTTAAGCCTGTGAATAACTTAAGAGTTATCCTTATGGAAAACGAAAATAATTCCCGACTTATCCCTTGGACTTTTCCCTGAAAAATAGTATAATGGAGTAGGTTATACACATATCAACATCTATTATGAAGGATAAGATTAAATTCTTTAATTATTTTATATCATAAGCACCCGGCAGGGGACGCTTGTCTACACGAAAGGAGTTATACACACATGAAATTAGTCTGCTCTAAAATAAATCTTTTGAATGGTGTCCAGACCGTATCAAAAGCAGTTCCTAATAAAACCACAATGTCTATTCTGGAATGTATTCTGGTTGATGCCACAAAAGGTGTTATTACTCTGACTGCAAATGATATGGAACTTGGTATAGAAACCACCATTGAGGGAAATATTATTGAGAAAGGTATCATTGCACTGGATGCTAAAATTTTCCTCGAAATCGTAAGAAAACTTCCTGACAATGATATAACCATAGAGACAGACTCCAATTATAAAACAACCATTACCTGTGAAAAAGCGAAATTCAATATCATTGGTAAATCCGGCGAGGACTTTTCCTATCTTCCCGTGATTGAAAAAGATGACCAGATTGTAATCAGCCAGTTCACTTTGAAGGAAGTGGTAAGACAGACTATCTTTTCCATTTCCGACAATGACAATAACAAGCTGATGACCGGTGAGTTGTTTGATATTAAAGGTGACGAATTAAAAGTTGTTTCTCTGGACGGACATCGTATCTCCATTCGTAAGATTCAGCTGAAGAATACATACAATGCGAAAAAAGTGGTTGTTCCCGGCAAGACACTGAATGAAGTAAGCAAGATTCTTCCCGGCGGAGCAGATAAGGACGTAACCATTTCCTTTACGGAAAAACATATTTCCTTTGAGTTTGACAATACGACCGTAGTCTCCAGATTAATTGAGGGAGAGTATTTCCGAATTGACCAGATGCTTTCCAGCGATTACGAGACAAAGGTAAAAATCAATAAGCGAGAGTTCATGGATTGTATTGACCGTGCAACCCTGCTTGTAAAAGAGGGAGACAAAAAGCCCATTATTATCAACATTACGGATGGAATGATGGAACTTAAGATTAATTCCATTCTCGGAAGCATGAATGAGGATATTGACATAGACAAACAGGGTAAGGATTTGATGATTGGATTCAACCCAAAATTCCTGATTGATGCACTCCGTGTCATTGATGATGAGGATGTGGAACTTTACATGGTAAACCCCAAGGCTCCCTGCTTTATCAAAAATGCGGAAGAAAGCTATATTTACCTGATTCTTCCCGTAAACTTCACCACAGTGAACTAGTTTCAGCGGAAAATAGGGATTGAAAGAGGACGGATAAAAACAAAATGGAAACATTAAAACTGAGAGATGATTATATCAAACTTGGTCAGGCTTTGAAGGCAGCCGGACTGGCAGAGTCCGGTGTAGACGCTAAATTTGCTATTCAGGACGGACTGGTAAAAGTAAATGACCATGTGGAAACACAGAGGGGAAAGAAACTGGTTGCCGGTGATGTGGTGGAATATAACGGTAATCGTATTCAAATCATCGGGTAAAAGTAAGGTAGAGTATGATTATCAAATCAATAGAACTGGCAGATTATAGAAATTATGATTCTCTTGTGATGAATTTTTGTGACGGTACGAATATTTTGTACGGTGACAATGCTCAGGGTAAAACCAATATTCTGGAAGCAATTTATGTAGCAGCGACTACCAAGTCCCATAAAGGAAGCAAGGATAGAGAAATCATCAACTTCGACAAAGAAGAAGCCCATATCAGAACCTATATCGAAAAAGAAGGTGTGGAAAGCAGAGTGGATATGCACCTTCGCAAAAACAAATCCAAGGGGATAGCCATTGACGGTCAGAAGATTAAAAAGGCGGCGGACCTGCTTGGGCTTTGCAATGTAGTGTTCTTTTCACCGGAAGATCTTGGAATTATCAAAAACGGACCTTCCGAGAGAAGAAGATTTGTGGATATGGAGCTTTGTCAGTTAGACAGTTTTTATCTCTATAATCTCAATCATTACAACAAAATAATTAATCAGCGCAACAAACTTTTGAAAGATATGTACATGAATCCCGATTTGAAGGAAACTTTGGGAATCTGGGATATGCAGCTTGTGTCCTACGGAAGTAAAATTATCGAAAGAAGAAGGCTTTTTGTAGAGCAGCTTAACGAAATCATCTACGGAATACATAAAAAACTGTCCGGGGACAGGGAAGAAATAAAGATTGTGTATGAGCCGGATGTGGAAATAGAAGATTTTGAAAGTAAAATGAAATACAATCAGGACCGGGATATCAAGACTAAAATGACCTCCGTCGGTCCCCACAGAGACGATTTTTCATTTTTAATAGGCGATGTGGACATCAGAAAATTCGGTTCTCAGGGACAGCAGAGAACGGCGGCGTTATCCCTTAAATTATCGGAGATTGAACTGGTAAAAAAGATTACAAAAGATACCCCAATTTTATTGTTGGATGATGTTTTGTCTGAATTGGACAGCAACAGACAAAATTACCTGCTCAACAGTATCGGCGATATACAGACGATTATTACCTGCACCGGTCTGGAAGAATTTGTAAACAACCGATTTGAAATAGACCGAGTGTTTAAGGTAGCAAACGGAACCGTTACCTGTGTGAGCAAAGAGGAAGGAAATCAGGTTTAATTATGAGTGAAGAAAGCATGAACAATACTGCGGTAGAGCATGAATATGGAGCGGATCAGATTCAGATTTTGGAAGGTCTGGAAGCGGTAAGAAAAAGACCGGGTATGTATATCGGTACCACCTCCAGCAGAGGACTTCATCATCTGGTTTATGAAATCGTGGATAATGCGGTGGATGAGGCATTGGCAGGATTCTGCGATACCATCGACGTAACCATAAACGAGGATAACTCCATTACCGTAGTGGATAACGGACGTGGTATTCCCGTGGGAATCAACCATAAAGCAGGAATCCCTGCGGTAGAAGTGGTATTTACCATTCTGCATGCCGGCGGTAAATTCGGCGGTGGAGGATACAAAGTATCCGGCGGTCTGCACGGAGTAGGTGCGTCTGTTGTAAATGCTTTGTCAAAGTGGCTGGAGGTAGAAATCCGTCAGGACGGAAAAGTATACAAACAGCGCTATGAGAGAGGTCATGTGTGCTATCCCTTAAAGGAGATAGAAACCTGTCCCAAAGAGCAGACCGGAACAAAAGTAACTTTCCTTCCGGATGATGAGATATTTACAGAGACAACGGTATATGATTTTGATGTTTTAAAGAGAAGACTGCGTGAAATGTCTTTCCTTACCAAAGGACTCCGCATCATTCTGCGTGACAACAGACAGGATGTAAAAGAAGAAATCAGCATGGATTTGGAGAATGGCCAGATTAATGAACTTTTAAAGAGGGCCGAAGAGGACAAAAAAGAGGAAGAGAAAGAAAAGCAGGCAGAGGATAATCCGGAGAACACTAATAAAGAAACGGAAAAGCCGGAGCATTTTGAAGAGGAATTTGCTTCCTCTGAGGAAGCCATGAAAGCGAAAACCGGAGGAAAAATCGGTAAAATTCACCATATTACGTTGGAGGACGGCAGAAAACAGAAAGTGGTTGAGTTTTACTATGAAGGCGGTATCAAAGAATTTGTTGCCTACCTGAATAAGAGCAAAACTCCTATTTATGACAATATTCTCTATTTTGAGGGAGAGAAAAACAATGTGTATGTGGAAGTTTCCTTCCAGCACAATGACTCCTACAATGAAAGTGTGTTCAGCTTTGTAAATAATATCAACACGCCGGAGGGCGGTACTCATTTACAGGGATTTAGAAATGCTATTACCAAGACTTTCAATGATTATGCGAGAAGTGCAAAGCTGTTAAAGGACAGTGAGCCGAACCTGTCGGGCGAGGATATCAGAGAAGGTCTTACCGCCATTGTCAGTGTTAAGATTGAGGACCCTCAGTTTGAGGGACAGACCAAGCAGAAATTGGGAAACAGCGAGGCGCGTGGCGCCGTAGATAATATCGTGAGTGAGCAGCTCACCTACTATCTGGAGTTAAATCCTTCCGTTGCAAAATCTATCTGCGAAAAATCTATTTTAGCGCAGCGCGCAAGAGAAGCAGCAAGAAAGGCAAGGGATTTAACCAGAAGAAAATCCGCTTTGGATACCATGGCTCTCCCCGGAAAACTGGCGGACTGCTCCGACAAGGATCCGAAAAACTGCGAGATTTACATCGTAGAGGGAGATTCCGCAGGCGGAAGCGCAAAAACGGCACGTTCCCGTGCAACGCAGGCAATTTTGCCGCTCCGCGGTAAGATTCTGAATGTAGAGAAAGCAAGACTGGATAAGATTTACGCCAATGCGGAAATCAAAGCTATGATTACCGCTTTCGGTACCGGAATCCATGAAGATTTTGATATATCGAAGCTGCGTTATAACAAAATTATTCTGATGACGGATGCCGACGTGGACGGTGCCCATATCAGCACCTTGCTGCTTACCTTTATTTACAGATTTATGCCGGATTTAATCAAAGAAGGTCATGTATTTTTGGCAAAACCGCCTCTTTATAAACTGGAGAAAAATAAAAAAGTATGGTACGCCTACAGTGATGAGGAGTTAGACAAGATTCTTCAGGAAGTTGGACGTGACCAGAGCAATAAGATTCAGCGTTATAAAGGACTTGGAGAGATGGATGCGGAACAGCTTTGGGAGACAACCATGGATCCTGCCAGAAGAATACTGCTTCGGGTTAATTATGACGAGGAGATGGAGTCCGAACTGGATTTGACCTTTACCACCCTGATGGGCGATAAGGTAGAGCCGAGAAGGGATTTCATTGAGGAAAACGCAAAATTTGTTAAGAATCTGGATATTTAAAGAACTGCCTGCGGCAGAAAGGAATCATAAATGAACGACGATATTTTTGACAAGAATACGGAAGCGGAAATAGATAAAATTCATGAGGTAGACTTGAAGGAGAGAATGGAAACCTTCTACATAGACTACGCCATGAGCGTTATCGCATCCCGTGCGCTGCCGGATGTAAGAGATGGTCTGAAACCGGTTCAGAGACGTGTTCTCTATTCCATGATTGAATTAAACAACGGACCCGACAAACCTCATCGTAAGAGTGCACGTATTGTCGGTGATACCATGGGTAAATATCATCCCCACGGTGACAGCTCCATTTACGGAGCATTGGTAAACATGGCACAGGAATGGTCCACCAGATACCCTCTGGTAGACGGTCATGGAAACTTCGGTTCCATGGACGGTGACGGCGCCGCAGCCATGCGTTACACCGAAGCAAGACTTTCCAAGATTTCCATGGAACTGTTAGCGGATATTAACAAAGATACCGTGGATTTTGTACCCAACTTTGATGATACGGAAAAAGAACCCGTAGTTCTTCCCAGCCGTTATCCCAATCTTTTGGTGAACGGTACTACCGGTATTGCCGTAGGTATGGCTACTAATATTCCTCCCCACAATCTGCGTGAGGTGGTAAAGGCAGTTGTAAAAATCATTGATAACCGAATCAATGAGAACAGGGAAACCTCCATTGAAGAGGTTCTTTCCATTGTACGTGCACCGGATTTTCCTACCGGCGGTCTGATTCTCGGCACAAGAGGCTGTGAGGAGGCTTATCGTACAGGACGTGGAAAAATCAGGGTTCGCGCCGTAACCAATATTGAGACACTTCCCAACGGAAAGAGCCAGATTATTGCCACGGAACTTCCTTACATGGTAAATAAGGCAAATCTGATTGTAAAGATTGCCGAACTGGTAAAATTAAAGAAAATCGACGGAATAACCGACATCCGCGACGAATCCAACAGAGAGGGTGTCAGGGTTGTCATTGAGTTAAGAAGAGATGCCAACGCCAATGTTATACTGAACCAGTTGTTCAAACATACCCAGCTTCAGGATACATTTGGTGTTATTATGCTGGCTTTGGTTAACAACGAGCCGAAAATCATGAACCTGCTGGATATGTTGGTATACTATATCAGACATCAGGAGGACGTAGTTACCAGAAGAACCAAATACGATTTAAACAAGGCGGAAGAAAGAGACCATATTTTACAAGGTCTTTTGAAAGCTCTTGATTTTATTGACGAGGTTATTTCCATTATCCGAAGCAGCCAGAACGCCCAGATTGCAAAGGAAAGATTGATGGAGCGTTTTGAACTTTCCGATGCACAGGCACAGGCAATCGTAGATATGCGTCTGCGTGCTCTCACCGGTCTGGAAAGAGAGAAGCTGGAGAATGAGCACAAGGAATTAGAGATTCGGATAGGTGAGTTGAAGGCAATTTTGGCGGACGAAAAATTACTGCTCGGTGTAATTAAAGACGAGATTACCGACATTGCGGATAAATACGGGGACGACAGAAGAAGTACCATCGGATATGATGAACTGGATATTTCCATGGAGGATTTGATTCCCATGGACAATACAGTCATCGCCATGACAAGTTTGGGATATATCAAACGTATGACGGTGGACAATTTCAAGGCTCAGAACCGTGGCGGTAAGGGTATCAAAGGAATGCAGACGATTGAGGACGATTATATCGAGGATCTCTTGATGACAACCACCCACCACTACCTGAATTTCTTTACTAATTTCGGAAGGGTATACCGCCTGAAGGCTTATGAAATACCGGAAGCGGGAAGAACGGCAAGAGGAACAGCCATTATCAATCTGTTACAGCTTGCGCCCGGAGAAAAGATTACGGCTATGATTCCCATTCGGGAGTATAACGACAATAAGAATCTGTTCATGGTTACCAAGAAGGGTATTGTAAAGAAAACCTCCCTCATGGAGTTTTCCAATATCCGAAAGAACGGACTGACAGCCATCACTTTAAAGGATGATGACGAACTGATTGAGGTAAAGACAACAGATGCAAACAGCGAAGTATTCTTAGTGACAAAGCAGGGTATGTGTATCCGTTTCCATGAAACGGACGTAAGAGCTACCGGCAGAGCGTCCATGGGTGTTATCGGTATGAACCTTGATCCGGATGATGAAATTGTGGCAATGCAGCTCCAGATTCAGGGCGACTCCCTGTTGATTGTATCGGAAAACGGAATGGGCAAGCGCACCTTCTTGGATGAGTTTACTGTGCAGAAACGTGGCGGTAAGGGTGTAAAATGCTACAAGATTACCGATAAGACAGGATATGTGGTCGGAACCAAGGCAGTAACAGACGATAACGAAATTATGATGATTACTACCGAGGGAATTATTATCCAGTTGAGAATGCAGGATATTTCCACATTGGGAAGAATCACTTCCGGCGTGAAACTGATAAATCTGGATAAGGGTGTAAAGGTAGCAAAAATTGCAAAAGTAAGGGAAAAAATTTCCAATGGTGACCAGGAATTTGACAATGTGGAAGATGCCATGGAGGATATTCCTGAAAATTAATGTAAAGAAGTTGTTATAAATTGACTGTCAATGCTATAATTATAAAAATTCTCTAGTCAATATATAAAATATGTGTTAAAATCTTTTTTGGATTCAAGGCGAGATGAGTGGGGTTTTCTTCATATGTCTCGTCTTGTTTTGTGGATTTCCCGTGAGGAAAACAAAAACGCAGGAGAAAGGTTTGGAGTAAAAATGGAAGCATATGGTATTTTAAAAGATTTAGCAATTATCATTGTTTTTGCAAAGTTTTTTGGACTGATTGCCAGAAAATGCAAGGCACCTCAGGTAGTAGGACAGATTGTGGCAGGTCTTATCATTGGACCCAGTGTATTAGGGCTGGTTCAGCAGTCCGATTTTATCACCCAGATGGCAGAAGTCGGAGTTATTCTTTTGATGTTCTCCGCAGGTCTGGAAACCAATCTGAAGGATTTGTTAAAAACAGGACCCATTGCCTTTTTGATTGCCTGTGCAGGTGTACTTGTTCCGTTGGTTGGCGGTGCACTTCTGTACATGGGATTCTATGGTATGGCACCCTGGGGATCCGATAAATTTTACGAAGCAGTGTTCATCGGTGTTATTATGACTGCAACCAGTGTAAGTATCACGGTGCAGGCACTGAAAGATTTGGGAAAATTAAAGGGAAAAGTAGGAACGACCATATTAAGTGCAGCAATTATTGATGATGTACTCGGAATTATTGTACTGACCTTTGTCATCGGATTTAAGAATCCGGATTCCAATCCCGGAAAGGTTGTAATTTCTACCGTTCTCTTCTTCCTGATGGCACTTGTAGTAGGATATGTATTATTTAAGATATTCAATTTTATTGATAAAAAACATCCTCACACCAGAAGAATTCCTATTTTGGGTCTGGCACTTTGCTTTGCTTTTTCTTATGTGGCAGAGGTATATTTCGGAATTGCTGATATTACCGGTGCTTATGTTGCAGGTATCGTACTTTGTTCCATTGAAGATTCCGGCTACATTGCAGAGAAGATGGACATCAGCTCCTATATGATTTTCGGACCTGTATTTTTTGCAAGTATCGGATTAAAGACAGCTATCGATAATGTAAATGGCGAAATTATTCTTTTCTCCATCGGTTTTGTAATTGTTGCAATGGTTTGCAAAATTATCGGTTGCGGTCTTATGGCAAGAATTTGCAGGTTTAACGGTGCGGATTCCCTGAAAATCGGTGTGGGTATGATGACCCGTGGTGAGGTTGCACTGATTGTTTCACAGAAAGGATTATCCGTTGGCATGATTGACCCGGTATACTTCACCGCAGTTATTTTGCTGATTATCGTATCCAGTATTTCCACACCTATTATGTTGAAAATGCTTTATTCCAAAGACAAAGAGCAGGCTGCCTAACGTGCCCTGCCAAATGATAAAAACATGGTATCGTCTGAACAGAGATTTGAAGAAGCAAAAAAGAAAATAATCGGAATTGACAGGCAGCGGCTTGGAATCGGTACGTTGTCGGAAAAGACGGTACATGCCATACTCAAAAATTACTATGAGCCGGATGAGGACAAACAGGAAATTCCCATAGAAAACTATGTGGCGGATATTTACTCGGATGGCAAAATTATAGAAATACAGACCAGACAATTCAATAAACTGCGGGGCAAGTTAAGTGCTTTTCTGCCGCTCTATCCGGTAACCATTGTATATCCCATTCCAAGGGAAAAATGGTTAATCTGGATAGATGAGGAGAGCGGAGAACTCAGCAAAAAGAGAAAGTCTCCGGCGAAGGGAAGCCCTTACACCGCTTTTATCGAACTGTACAGGATTAAAATGTTTTTGAAAAATCCGAATCTCAGGCTGCGTCTGGTTCTGTTGGATATGGAAGAATACAGATTATTAAACGGCTGGAGTCAGGATAAAAAAAAGGGCTCCAGCCGTTTTGACAGAATCCCCACAAAACTGGTGGAGGAGATTGAAATTGACTGCCTTGCCGACTATATGCAGTTTGTTCCCTATGAACTTTCCGACTCCTTTACCACAAAAGACTTTGCCAAAGCGGCGCATATCCCCGTGGCTCTGTCCCAGACCGTTTTAAATATTTTGTATTATGTCGGCACGGTGGAAAGAGTGGGAAAGAAAGGTAATTCTTATTTGTACAGCGTTGTGGAATAAACGACAAATCCCGTTAAAATTCTGCAAAGACAGTGTTAATTTGCCGTTAGGAAACCCTCTGATTTATTGAGCAAAAACAGATTCATTGTTACCATAAAGGAAAGAAATCAAAAGATGTGTTTATGGGAGGAATGATTATGTTGGATATTTTTGCGTATGTTTTAACGGCAGTTGTGTTGGTATCCGGTATCTGGTGTATATGGTTTGAAAATTTCAGAAAAGAATCGAAATAGTTGTCATTTTTAATTTTCTGTGGTAAACTACATTCCGATAGCGGGTATCCGCTATGGAAACTGAATAGGGACATAAAAGGTGTCGGAGAAAGATACGTTTGTATTTTTCGGTCCGGTGAAAAGGGAAGCAGGTGAAAGTCCTGCACGAACCCGTCGCTGTAAGAGAGGAGCATTTTTTCAGAATAAAACCACTGGGATAGTTTCAAAATTCCGGGAAGGTGAGAAAATGTGTGGATGCTCAAGTCAGAAGACCTGCCTTTTGTGTATATACTGTGAGACCACGGGAAACTGGTTAGTATGTGATATAAGCGGATGATATGAATGGCTGTATGGATATGTTGTCCGTCTGTGTTTTGCGTCTAAAACTCCTGTCTGTGGCAGGAGTTTTTTTATATCGATAATGCGGTATCCTATTCAAAATTTTACCATGGAAAACAGTAGGGGTGCAGGAGATACCGTTTTCCAAAATAAAATTCTGCACAGGAAAGAGGAGAACATGACAGAGAAGAAGTCAAACAAGAAAGTAATTATCGGAGTTGTTGCACTGGTAGCAGTAATCGCAATCCTTGCGGTTGTATTTTTCGTATTCCGTGAGAAACCCGTAGAGGGCAGCAAAGCCATCACTATCGAGGTAGTGAACAAAGCACAGGAAACTACCACTTATGAAGTAAAGACCGATGCAGAATATCTGCGCCAGGCAATGGAGGAGACAAAAGACCTTACTTTCAGCGGTACAGAGAGCGAGTACGGCATGATGGTTGAAACCATTAACGGCGAGACCGCAGATTACAATGCAGACGGAGCATATTGGGCATTTTATGTAAACGGTGACTACTGCAATTACGGAATTGACCAGCAGCCGGTTGAAGACGGTGACGTATTTACCATCACCTATACTGTATATGCAGAATAATTACACCAAAAAAGCGAAACTGACCATTCAGAATATTGCCATGATTGGAATGATGGTTGCCGTGATTGAAGTGTGCAAGGCGGCGCTGAGTTTTTTACCCAATATCGAACTCACAACCTTCTGGCTGATTATGTTTACCATTTTCTTTGGCTGGAAAATTGTGTTCGTGGTGCCGGTGTTCATTCTTATCGAGGGCAGCATTTACGGATTTGGTCTGTGGTGGCTGATGTATCTGTATGTGTGGCCACTGTTGGTGCTGATAGCGTGGATTTTCAGAAAAAAAGATAATGTGTGGTTTTGGGCGATTCTGTCGGGAACCTTCGGCTTATCCTTCGGATTTTTATGCTCCTTTCCCTATGTGGTTATCGGGGCAGGAAACGGAGGACTGAGGAACGGACTTTATGCCGCGTTTACCTGGTGGGTGGCGGGAATCCCATGGGATATTGTACATTGCGTGGGTAATTTCGTATTAATGCTCATATTGTACAAACCAATCCGCAGTGTCATGAAAAAAATGGCGAGGAATTAATTTTCCTCGTCATTTTTAATGGGAAAAGAAACTTTCCAGTTTCCCTCAATCAGTGTGTCCGTTGTAACAAATTCTCCCCAGACGTCATAGTCCTTGAGTTCCTCCACGGAAACGGGGTAAATATACTCATAAAAACGGCCCATATGTTCTTCGTCCCAGAAAGAATACTGTGTTTTCGGGTCGAGAAAGGAATCCCCTTTTTGCAGGTAAATGCTCCCGTGATTGTCAAATTCGTGGGTATTCTCATAATGAACCTGAATATGCAGTTTGCCCTCCACATAGCCGTAAGCGGTGATGGTTATACCGTCGGCGGGGGAAAGGTATTGGCTTTCGTTGGCTGCCAATAAAGATTTGACCGGCTGGTTGTTGTAATATTCTTCTGTATGAAAGCCGCCCATGTCCGCTTCACTCAAAGGGATAACCTTGTCAGTTTCTGTGGCGGACAGTATCTCCGGCAGTTTCTTTGTTATTTCTTTTTTGTTGGTCAACAATTTGGAGACGGAAAAAGTCATAAAGTTCCCGGATATTTTATCCTCCTGTTGAACGGTTATCAGGAAAGTGGCGGTTTTTTGTGCATCATCATAGGATATGAGGGAGCATCCGCCGATTTTGCCGGAGGCAGTGTGAATACTGTAGCTGTCGAACAAATCCACGGTTTCGTCAATCCGGCTGTCCTCCAAGTCCTGTAAGGAAATGTAAATATAGGCGGTAGAACCTTCTATTTTGACGGCTTCCACGCTCATCCGGATTCCTTCGTCCTCGCAGGAAGCGTAAACCGGAACCAGCTTTTGTGCAATCTGCGGCGTCAGGGAATACAGGATTTCATAGGCTGTGATGCTGCCGCAGGCAACCGCTGCGGACATACTGCCGAATAACAAAAAAAACAGAGCAGCGGCAGAGGCAGCAAGGCGCTTTATGGTTCGTAAAACCGGTTTGCGGAAAATAGCTTCTTCCAGAAATTTATCATCAATGTCGGTGATTGCCAGTTCCACCGTATTTTTTATACAATTCAAAAGAATCCCTCCTTTTCCAAGTAATTCCGCAGCTGTTCCCTTATCCGAAAGAGTTTTACACGAACAAAGTTGCTGCTCCTGTGCATGCTCCCCGCAATTTCATCAATTTCGCGACAAAACCAGTACCGCTCTACAAAAAGAATTCTGTCGTTTTTATGCAGGGTGTTCAGAAACTGATTGATATAACGGGTTAATTCTGCCGCAGCCACGACCTCGTAGGCATCCTGACCGCCCGGAATACATTCGCAGATTTCGTCCAAATCCACGTCATAGCGGCTGTTTCTCTTATCCGCCGTGTTGTTCCGGTATTTTTTCAGCGCGATATTGCGGGTGATTTTTCCCAAGTACGCGGGCAGGGAATCCGGTTTGTTTGGTGGAACGGTGTTCCAGACGGCTAAGTAGGAATCGTTCACACATTCCTCCGCATCCTGTTCATTTCCCACAATGCGGCAGGCTATGGACTTACACAGATTTCCGTATTTGGCGGACAGGCTGCTCACTGCCTGTTCGGAGCGCTCCCGGAAGAGCCTGATGATTCGAGAATCTTCCACATATCATACCTCCCTTCAACAATATAGTACCGTTACGGCGGTGGGAATTACAGAAATATACAAAAAAATGACGGGGAATTAATCTTCCTCGTCATTTTTCTTGGAAGGGGGCAGAGAAAAGATAAATTCGCTTCCAACGCCCTCTGTACTGATCAAATTGATATGTTCGCCGTGGGCTGCAATGATTTCCTTGACAATGGAAAGCCCAAGGCCGGTTCCCTTTTTATCCTTTCCGCGGGATAAATCGGATTTATAAAAGCGGTCCCAGATTAATTTCTGGTCGTCCTTTGGAATACCGATTCCGGTGTCTTTCACGGAGACGAAGATTTTGTTCTTTTTCATCGAGGTTTCAATGCGGATAACGGAATCATGGTGGCTGAATTTGATGGCATTGTCTATCAGGTTATAGAGAACCTGCTGGATTTTGCCCATATCCGCGTGAACATACATCACATCTCCGGTGAGAACCATCTCAATGGCGATGGTCTTTTTGCGGCAGGTGCCTTCAAAGGAGGCAGCAGTGTTGCGGATAACCCGGTTAATATCAAAATCCGTTATGTCCAAAAGCATTCCTTTGGTATTCAAATTGTTCAGGGTCAGCAGACTGTTGGTGAGTTTGGTCAGCCTGTCCGTTTCGTTTAGAACAATGTTTAAGTATTTATCGTACATTTCCGGCGGAATGGTGCCGTCAATCATTGCCTCCAGATACCCGCGGATGGAAGTGAGAGGGGAACGGAAATCGTGGGACACATTTGCCACAAATTTTTTCTGGTCGTCCTCCGAACGTGCGATTTCGTTTGCCATAAAATTCAGACAGGCGGCAAGATAGCCGATTTCGTCCTCACTGTCCACCTGAAATTCATAGTGCATATTTCCGGCGGCGTACTGCTCTGTGGCATGTGTGATTTTCCGCAGGGGAATGTAGACAATCTCCGTAAAGAAAATCAGGATAATCAGGGACAACAGAAACAAAATCACCAGTGTGATATAGGAAATGTTCAACAGACTGTTGCAGGATTCCTGAATGTCCCACATATCGGTGTTGATAACCACATATCCCTTTACCTTATAATTGGAAGTGATGGGAGCAAATACGCTCAGCACATCTCCCTCAAAAGTTCCGAAAAAATCATTGATGGTGTAGTAGGAACCGCTGGTAATGGTAGGGTCAAAATCCTCAATCATCACCACATCTTCCACGTTGATGGGGGTCTGGGTGTCCAAAACCACCCGCCCGGAAGGGTTGATGATACGGATTGTGGAATTTAAATATACCGCCAGGGAATCCATCTGTACTTTTACGGTTTCCAGACTGGCTTCATTGGTATAAAGTCCACTGGCGTAGGTGTTTGCAATCAGGGTTGCCTCGGAATAGAGGCTTTCGGCCTTCTCCCGCACCAGATGTTCCTTCGTCATATTGGGAACAAAGGTGGTGACAATGATAAAACCGAACACGCCGAAAATAAAATATGCAAGCACAAATTTAAGATAAAGTGTCTTTTTCATAATCAGTTTCGTACCTCAAATTTGTAGCCGATGCCCCAGATGGTCGTGATTTTCCAGTTGGCATGGTCCTTTATTTTTTCCCGGAGGCGCTTAATGTGAACGTCCACGGTTCTGGTATCACCGATATATTCGTAGCCCCAGATTTGATCCAAAAGCTGTTCTCTGGTGAAAACATGGTTGGGAGAGGAGGCTAAAAAGTATAAAAGTTCCAGTTCCTTGGGGGGCATATCCACGGTGTGTCCCATGTACATAACGGAATAGTTGGTAAGATTGATAATCAAATCGGCATATTCCACGCACTTGTCGTTGGGATTTTCCGTGATGCCTCCGGCGGGCTTATAGCGGCGCAGCACCGCTTTGGCACGTGCCACCAGCTCTTTGGAATCAAAGGGCTTTTCAATGTAATCGTCAGCGCCGAGTTCCAGTCCCAGTACCTTGTCGAAAACCTCGCCCTTGGCGGAAAGCATAATAATGGGGACGGAATATTTCGCCCTCACTTCCCGGCAGACCTGATAACCGTCCATGCCGGGCAGCATCAAATCCAGCAAAATCAGATTCGGCTCAAAGGATTCCAAAGCGGGCATAACGGATTCCCCGTCATTGACAATCATGGTGTCAAAGCACTCCTTCGTCAGATAAAGGGAAATCAGTTCCGCAATGTTGTTGTCGTCATCGACAATCAGAATTTTTTGTTTGTTGACCATAGTGACCTCATTTCTGTTTTATTTAAATGTTACAATAGTGACACCTGCGTCACCTTCTCCGTATTCGCCTAAGCGGTATTCCTTTACATATTTCAAGCGTTTTAAATGGTTGTGAATGGCGCTTCTGAGAGCACCCGTACCCTTTCCGTGAACGACACGGACACTGGGGAGGTGTGCCAGATAGGCGTCATCCAGATACTTATCCAGTTCTGCCAAAGCCTCGTCCACCGTGCGGCCCAACAGATTGATTTCCGTGGACACGGAGAGAGATTTGGACATTTTGATTTTGCCGGTTCCGCTCCGCTGCAAAGAAGGAGCAGTGATGGTCGGTTCGTCCGTGAGAACTAAATCACCTATATTACTCTGAATCCGCATAATTCCGCATTGTACAAACAAATTGCCTTTTGCATCCGGCAGAGTGCTTACCGTACCTTTTAAATTCATGGACAGAATTTTGACGGAGTCCCCTTTTTTTAATTTTTTCGGGTCAAGCGCCTTCTTTCCGTCATTCTTTTTCTGGGGATTTCCCAGCGTAAGTTTTTCGTTCTTTTCGTTAATTTTATCGCGAACCTTCTGGCGTTTTTTCTCCAGTTCCTTAATATCGGCACCGGCGGTTACCTTATTGAAATCGCTGATGGTTTCGTCCGCCACATCTTTTGCTTCCTGCAAAATGGCTCTTGCTTTTTCGTTTGCCTCCCGGAGAATCTTATCCTTTGCGGCATCGATTTTTTCATTTTTATGCTGAAGCTGTTCCTGCAGGGTGCGGATTTTTTCTTTATATTCGGCAATCTCCCGCTGTTCCCTTTCGATGGTAACGCGGCTCTGCTCCAGATTGGCAATTACATCCTCAAAACTTTCGTCCTCTTTGCTGATTTGTTCCTTAGCGGCGGCTATGATTTCATCCGGCAGTCCTAATTTGGAGGAAATGGCAAAGGCATTACTCTTTCCGGGAATACCGATGAGCAGACGGTAAGTGGGCTGCAAGGTTTCCACGCTGAACTCACAGCAGGCGTTTTCCACAAAGGAGGTGGAAAGAGCGTAAATCTTCAACTCACTGTAATGGGTGGTAGCCATGGTGCGGATGCCACGGTCGTGCAGATGATTTAAAATAGCGATGGCAAGCGCTGCTCCCTCGGTGGGGTCTGTACCGGCTCCCAGCTCGTCAAAAAGGCACAGGGAATTCTCATCCGCGTGGGACAGAATGTGGACAATGCTCTTCATATGGGAGGAGAATGTGGATAAACTCTGTTCAATGCTCTGTTCATCCCCAATATCTGCATAAACCTCCGTAAAAACAGACAGTTCAGAGCGGTCCAGGGCGGGAATATGCAGACCTGCCTGCCCCATTAAAGTAAACAGTCCCACTGTTTTTAAGGAGACGGTTTTGCCGCCCGTGTTGGGACCGGTGATAATCAGCAGGTCAAAATCTTTTCCCAGTGAAATATCAATGGGAACCACTTTTTTCTTATCAAGGAGAGGATGACGTCCCTTCCGGATATGAATATAGTGGTCTGTGTTAAAAATGGGTTCCGTGGCATTCTGATCCATCGCCAGCTTTGCCTTGGCAAAAATGAAATCCAGTTTGGTCATCAGCTTCTGGTTTAAGGTGATTTCCTCCGTATGGGCGGACAGGCGGGAACTTAAATCTGCCAGAATGACGCCGATTTCTTCCTGTTCCTGCAAATCCAGCTCCTTTAGCTGATTGTTCAGACTGACTACGGCAGCAGGCTCAATAAAGAAAGTGGAGCCTGTGGCGGACTGGTCGTGAACCATACCGTTTACCTGTCCCTTATATTCTGCCTTGACCGGAATACAGTAGCGGTTGTTGCGCATGGTGATGACCGCATCCTGCAAGTAGGTGCGGTAGGAACCGTTCAGCATGGAAGCAAGCTGACTGTGGATTTTCTCATTGGTCAACAGTTTGTTCCGGCGGATGTTTTTTAACTTCGGGCTGGCGTCGTCAGCAATCTCTTCCTCGGAAAGAATACAGCGCAAAATCTCATTTGACACTTGTGTCAGTGGAGTAAGCTGCTCAAAATACTCACTGAGACTGTCCTCCGGCGTATCCTCCCGTTCCTTTTTTCCGTAAGTCTTAATCCGGTTTACATTGTCGAGCATAGCCGCTATTTTTAAAAGCTCCGCGGCGGAAAGGGCACTGCCGATTTCCAAGGATTTCATGGAAAATCCGAGGTCGCGGTTGTTGCCGAAAGAGGTACTGCCGTTGGCAAACAGCCGGTTCAGGGCGTCCCTTGTCTCTCTCTGTGCTGTTTTGATTTCCGACAGACTGGTGGAAGGTACGAGGTTACGGCATAACTGCTTACCCGGCTCGGAATCCGCCTTGTCTGTGAGGATGTCTATGATTTTATAAAATTCAAGAGTTTTCAATACTTTCTGGTTCATTTCAGGAATAAAGCCTCCATATAGATGTTGGTTATTGTAGAATTTACTCATGAACCCACGCTACGTGCTTTATTGCCGGCTTGGATTCTGCGACCGCTCACGAACCCGCGCTACGCGCTTATTGTCTGCTTGCGCAGGCGGTTCGTTCGCTAACGGTGCAAGAAAAGCAAATGCCTGCTTCGCAGTCGCTTGCTTTTCTTTTGCGCCGGTTACATTATACCATAAAACCCTATCCGTAGGCGATATTTCTTTCCTTTTCTTTACTTTTATGGTCTGATTCGATATACTTAAGTCAAATGTGGATGAATGCAGCCCGCGTAAAACTGCACGGGTATGGAGGATGAGATGCCGGAACCGCAATTAAACAAAAAGGATGAAATAGAAAATGACTTTATGATAGAAAAGATAAAGGAACGCCCGGTCAATAAGAAAAAACTGCTGCGGCGTACCATTATCACGGCTGCCATGGCGGTGATTTTCGGACTCATTGCCTGCTTTACCTTTCTGGTGTTAGAGCCGGTTATCAACAGTTGGCTGTACCCGGAGGAAAAGCCGCAGATTGTAGTTTTTCCGGAGGACCAGCAGGAAATGTCACCGGAGGAAATGCTCTCCGGCAATATGCAGCAGGAGAATCAGGCAAATCAGACCAACGAAAGCACGGATAGCGTAGTTTTGGAAAAAGAGCAGATTCGCGAAATTTTAAATGACGTGACACTTGGTAAAGATAACTACAAGCAGCTCTATTACGCCATGTCCGATTATGTGGCGGAATTAAATCAGTACATGGTGACGGTCACGGGCGTTACCTCCAATATCGACTGGTTTAATGATGTGGAGGAGAGAAGCAACCAGTCCTACGGTGCTATTATCGCAAATAACGGAAAAGAACTGCTGATTTTGGCAGACTACACACCGTTAAAAGGGGCGGAAAGCCTGACACTGACGTTTCAAAACGGCACAAAAGTGGAGGCACAGTTAAAAGGACTGGATGCGGCTACCAATCTTGCCATTATTGCGGTGGATCAGGAGGCATTGAGCAAAGAAACCTATGTGGATGCCATAAAAATAGCCACACTCGGTTCCTCCAACGGTAAAAACATGGTGGGAACGCCGGTGGTTGCACTGGGAAGTCCCATGGGTGTCGGTGGTTCCATCGGTTACGGCATGGTGGCAGCAGTCAGCACTCCGCAGTCCGGAGCGGATACCAATTATAAATTCCTCCAGACGGACATTGCTGGGAGCCAGAATGCAAGCGGAATTCTTTTTAATTTAAACGGACAGATTATCGGCGTCATTACCAATAAAAAATCCGGTTCCGACATGAAAAACCAGATTACGGCATATGGAATTACCGAGTTGAAAAAACGCATTGAGAAGCTGTCAAACGGTCAGAAAATGGCTTATCTGGGAATCAGTGGAGTGGATGTCACCAGAGAGGCTAACGAGAGTTTGCATGTTCCGTACGGTGCTTATGTGACGGAGGTAGAAATGGATTCGCCGTCCATGCTTGCCGGAATCCAGCAGGGAGATGTGCTGACGGCAATCAACGGGAATCCCCTGTTTACCTATAGTGAATATACTACCGTACTTTTGCAGATGCAGCCGGGGGACACGGTAGAACTTACCGTCATGAGACTGGCTCAGGATGAATATAAAGAAATGCAGTTCGCTATCGAGTTGGGAGAGGCACAATAAATCCCTTGATTTGATATGGATTCGATTCGCACGCTGCCGAATCAGACAAAAATTTATACAGAAAAAAGCAGTGTAGAAATGAGGAGTAACATGAAATATATTAGAGATTTAAAAGAGGGAGACCGCATATTTGATATTTACCTCTGCAAACACAAACAGGCAGCAGTCACCAAAAACGGAAAGCCTTATGAGAACGTGATTTTGCAGGATAAAACCGGAACCATCGACGCAAAGGTGTGGGAACCCAGCAGTCCGGGAATCGGAGATTATGATACTTTTGATTACATAGAGGTATACGGAGACGTAACCAATTTTCAGGGTGCTTTACAGGTAAGTGTGAAGCGGATTCGCGTCTGCCGGGAAGATGAGTATAATTCCGCGGATTATCTTCCGGTCAGCTCCAAAAATATCGACACCATGTATCAGGAACTGTTAGGACTGATAAAGAGCATTGAAAATACCTACCTGCGACAGCTTCTGGAGAGCTTTTTTGTAAAAGACGAAGCCTTTGTGAAAACTTTTCGCAGTTCCTCCGCAGCAAAAACCGTTCACCATGGATTTGTGGGGGGACTTTTGGAACATACACTGAGCGTTACGAAGCTCTGTGACTACTACTGCACGGCGTATCCCATTTTAAAAAGAGATTTGCTTCTCACGGCGGCTATGTGCCACGACATAGGAAAAACCAAAGAATTGTCCGCATTTCCGGAAAATGATTATACCGATGAAGGACAGTTCCTCGGACATATTGTGATGGGTTCCCAGATGGTTGCGGAGCATGCGGCAGTCATTGAAGGATTTCCCAAGGGCTTGCTCATGCAGGTACAGCACTGCATTCTTGCCCACCATGGAAAATACGAATTCGGTTCCCCGAAAATTCCTGCCATTATGGAAGCGCTGGCGCTGAATTATGCAGACGATACCGACGCAAAGTTGGAGACTTTCAAGGAAATTCTGGAAAATAATGCGGACAACAGCGGTTGGCTCGGCTATAACCGGCTCTTTGAGTCCAATCTGATTGCAACAAAACTGTAAAAAGAGAATTCTGATGTTTTGCCGCGGGAAAAAAGCTGCCGGCAGAGCAAAAACAGGAGAGATTTCCATATGGAATACAAGAAAAATGACCTGATTACCGTAACGATTGAGGATATTGGAAGCGATGGGGAAGGCATTGGCAAGGTGGATGGATTTACACTGTTTGTCAAGGATGCCGTGATTGGAGATACGGTACAGGCAAAAATTATGAAAAGCAAGAAACATTATGCCTATGCGCGTCTGGAGAAGGTGGTGACACCTTCTTCTTTTCGTGTAAAACCGGAGTGTGCGTTCCACAGACAGTGCGGAGGCTGCCAGATACAGGCGCTTTCCTATGAAGAGCAGCTGCAGTTCAAACAACAGAAAATTCGTAATAATCTCATCCGAATCGGTGGATTCTCGCCGGAATTTGTGGACATGCGCATGGAACCGATTGTGGGAATGGAAAATCCGTTTCATTACCGCAATAAGGCACAGTATCCGGTGGGATATGACAGAGAGGACAACCTGATTACCGGATTTTATGCGGGCAGAACCCACAGCATTATTTCCAATACGGACTGCTGCCTCGGCGCCCCTGTGAATAAACAGATTCTTGAAATGATTTTAGAGCATATGCGCACCTACCATGTTACGGCATATGATGAAAGCACCGGAGAGGGACTAATTCGCCATATCCTCATCCGCACCGGATTTACCAGCGGAGAAATTATGGTGTGCCTTGTGATAAATACACGGGCAAAACAGGAGTTTATTCCCGGACAGGGAGAATTACTCGCCAAACTGGCACAAATCAAAGGAATGACAAGTGTGTCAGTCAGCATTAACAGGGAAAAAACCAATGTCATTATGGGTACGGAGATTCATACCATATGGGGAGAACCCACCATATCCGATACCATTCATGTGCGCAACATGAAAGAGGAAGGTTATCCGTTTACCGGACATGAACTCACTTTCAAAATCTCCCCCCTGTCTTTTTATCAGGTAAACCCTGTCCAGACCGAGAAATTGTACAGTCTGGCGCTGGAGTATGCGGGACTGACCGGGCAGGAGACGGTATGGGACCTCTACTGCGGTATCGGCACCATTTCCCTGTTTCTTGCCGACAAGGCAAAGCAGGTGTACGGCGTGGAAATCATTCCCCAAGCCATTGAGGACGCCAGGGAAAATGCAAAACGGAATCATGTGGAAAATGCAACCTTCTTTATAGGAAAAGCGGAGGAAGTGCTGCCGCAGCAGGCGGCGCAGGCGGACAAGTGCCACCCGGACGTAATCGTGGTGGACCCGCCCCGCAAGGGTTGTGACCCGGTCTGCCTGTCCACCATGCTTCAGATGCGCCCGGAGCGCATTGTCTATGTAAGCTGCGATTCCGCCACCCTCGCAAGGGACTTGAAAATACTGTGCGACGGCGGGTACGAGATTCAAAGAATCCGCGGCGTAGACCAGTTCGCACAGACGGTACATGTGGAGACGGTGTGCCTTTTGTCCAAACTTCATGAAGCGAAACATCATGTGAATGTGACACTTGATATTGATGAGTTAGATTTGACATCTGCGGAAAGTAAAGCAACATATGAGGAGATTAAGTCATATGTGGCGAAGCATAATGATGGGATGAAGGTATCTAATCTGTATATTGCGCAGATAAAGCAGAAGCATGGAATTATAGAAAGAGAGAACTATAATAAGCCAAAATCTGAGAAGGGTGGACAACCGGAATGCCCAAAAGAAAAAGAAATAGCGATTGAAAAGGCGTTGAAGTATTTTCAGATGATTCCAAGTGAATCATAGGCTAATTTGGCTTATCGGATGGAGAAAATTCAACTAATGTTATTGAGCCTTCGGACATTGGGAATAAAATCTGATGTTCGTAGGCTTTTTGTTCATGACAATAGAATGTTTGCGGAGCGTGCATTCTATTGTATACAGAAAAATTTTTCGCGGATATAATAAACATGACATATAGCTGTCATGTTGAATTGAGTATGATATGTATGGAGTGTAAGAAACGATGAAAATAGATAGACTTATCGGTATATTGTCAATCTTGCTGCAGGAAGAAAAGACAACGGCTCCTGAACTGGCAGAAAGATTTGAGGTATCTCGAAGGACAATAAACCGGGATATTGAGGACCTTTGTAAAGCAGGTATTCCTATAAAAACTGCACAGGGTACCGGTGGTGGTATCAGTATTATGGATGGATATCGTATGGACAGGACGATTTTGAGTTCCAAAGATATGCAGATGATTCTTGCGGGTTTGCGGAGTCTTGACAGTGTGAGCG
>ERZ857629.785-NODE-785-length-40462-cov-5.200163_pt1 | contig 40462 bp, 37 predicted proteins | sample MGYA00519700_ERZ857629 | MGnify/ENA primary metagenome ERZ857629 (study PRJEB31778, sample SAMEA3449351) | human gut metagenome | biome: human gut; feature: human-associated habitat; material: faeces | place: United Kingdom | collected 2010/2012 ... | reverse complement strand
ACCACCCTGATAAGGTGGGGGTCGGTGGTTCGAGTCCACTCAATCCTACCAAATTTGAGAGCGAATTTTGCTCTCATTTTTTTATGCAAAAAGTGGGTAAAACCCAGTAATTTCGGGCATTTCAGGGCTTTTACTAAAATTTAATTTTTAGAAATTTAAGTGTCTTAAAATCAAAAATTTTACTCTAAATTTTGACATCAAATGCACCAAAATTTGACATCAAATATTTTTTACTCAAAAATTTGCAATAAAAAAGACCGATAAGAATAAAATTTTCCTATCGGTCTAGTTCTAACTAAAACTGCCCAATACTAGTACATTTGATGTTAATTGATGTCAAAATTGATGTCAACTTTTACATCTCAAAATAGTGCTGTTTTCTTCTTCGTCTTTCTTGCTTTTCTTTTAATAGCCTTTCGAGTTCTTCGTCTAGTTCATCATCTTCTAGTTTTTCCGTTTCTTTGCTTTTGCTGGTCTTAAAATTGTTATTTAACACATCAGTTACCTTTTGAAAGTATGATTTATCTACACTGTTACATGTTGTGATTGTCGTTTTAACGTCTTTATGACCTAGCAAGTTTTGTATAACTTTTAGATTTTGGTCTGCTTCAAACAACATATTTGAGTATGTGTGTCTTAATGTGTGAAAGTGTATTCCAAATATCATTTTTCTTAAAACTTGTAAAAGATAATCCTTAAAAAAAATATAATACCTTGGTTTTTTTTTGTCCAAAAAATGAGTATTTGTGATAATGACTAATTTTCGTGTTGGATACTTAATCTTTTTGCACATATATTTTTTGCGGTTTTTCACTAGGTTTTTGCATATCTTTTGACCTTTAAACGGTTGTTTGATATAATAGGCTAGTAAATGTGTTTGATGCGATAAAATTATTGCTAAATATTGATGTCGCCCTTTCACAATAATAACAACGGGTAAAAAGAAAAATGGTAAAAGAAGCGGTTGGAAATAACAACAAAAAGATTGGTCTATTGTGTCACATTACGAGTTTGCCATCAAAATATGGCATTGGAGACTTGGGGGAAGAGTGTTTTAAATTTGTGGACTTTTTGAAAAACAATAATTTTAATGTTTGGGAGATTTTGCCACTAAATAAAATCAACGAATGTAATTGTCCATATGGCACAATAAGTGCTTTTGCATTTGAAGAACTTTTGATTGACTTACAACCATTTGTGGATAATGGTGTTTTAAGCAAAAGCGAAGTGTTGCCGTTAACAAAACTAAGTAAAGATAATGTAGATTTTAAATCTGTTAGAGCCATAAAAACTAAACTGCTTGACGGTGTTTATGATAGATATGGCAAAAACTATATGCCTAAAATAGACCAGTTTTTTGTGGAGAACAAAGAAATATATGATTACTGCGTTTTTGCTGGATTAAAAAATCATTTTCACGTAAAAGATTGGCGAGATTTTCCTGCAAAAATACGTGTCTGCGATATGACTGCAATACAATCGATTTTCCCGCAAATTAAGGACGATGTGTATAAATATGGCTATCTTCAAATGGTGTTTTGCGAGCAACTTGCCAAAGTAAAAGCCTATGCAAAACAAAACGGTGTTGAAATTTTGGGCGATGTTCCAATCTATTGTGAGCCAACATCATGTGATGTGTGGGCATATAGCAAATTCTTTAAACTTGATAAGGATTTAAATCCTAAATGCTATGGCGGAGTGCCAGGTTATATGGCAAATGGTGCTCAAAATTGGGGGACATGCATCTACAACTGGAATGCATTAAAAAAATGCGGTTATTCATGGTGGGTGGATAGAAATTGCCATTTACTAAAATTCTACGATATTTTAAGGATTGACCACTTTGTTGGTATTGTAAAACACTACGAAATTCCCGCCAATGCGAAAGATATTGACGGTCATAAATGGGTGTCGGGTGGTGGAGAAGATTTTTTGAATATTCTCTTTAAAAAAGTGCCAAAAAAATGTTTGGTGGCAGAAGATTTTGGCGACGGTCCAAAGGAATGTCAAAAAATTATTGAGAAGTATGGCATAAAAAGTATGCGAGTGGCACTTTATGGGTTTGATAGTGACGACAAAAACACCCACTTGCCACATAATCTAAAACGCAATTCTATTTACTATATAGGCACTCACGATAGTGGAACATTGGAGAGTTTTGTCCAAAACTTGAACAAAGAGCAAAGACAAAGAGTGATTGATTATTTTGGATTAAATAAAAATAGCGATAATGACGCTATTTCTGATGCAATCGTAAAAAGTGTTTTGAATAGTAAATCGGATTTTGTGATTTTTAGGACACAAGATTTATTTAGGGAAGACGATTCAAGACGTATGAATTTCCCAGGTGTCGCAAAAGGACAATGGGCATATAGAATTGATAAAAACTACGAAAAACTGTATAGAAAATACAATGTACTGGGGCTTTGTAAGTAAACATATTTAAAAAGTGTTAAGACCGAAAATTTGATTTTTTATTTTCGGTCTTTTTGAGTAGAAAAACTATATATTCAAGAATGCCGAGAATTTTCAAAAGAGTCCAACAGAAAAATAGCAAACCTTATTGAAATAAAAGATAATTATCCTAAAATGATCGTTACACTTGAATTATGCAAGTTGTAATGTTAATGGCATAAAAATTGTTCATCTTGCTGATTTCTTGCTTGCTGATTAAAATCTCGCAAAAAGTGTTATACAGTTTTAAGCAGTTTTATATGGTTTTATAACACATAATTTTGAGTAGAAATGCACATTTGATGTCAACTGATGTCAAGCGCTCATTTTTGTTTGACATTAAAAGACTTTTTAATGTGCTTAGAAACCTTTATTTTAGGCACATTTAAGGGTGCGCGTATAAACCCACTTAAAAACATGCACTTATTATTATGGTGGTTTTGAGGTAATGGCGCAGGTCATTTGACAAAAATTTTGATTGGTGTTATACTATTTGCATACAAAAGGAAGAACGATATGAAAAAAGAATATGAGAAAATTTCAACTGCAAATGTTGGCGAAATGGAAAAGGTACAACTTGATGAGTTTGATAAAGAATTGAATAAGTTCAAAAACAAAACAAAGTTTTTAACAAATGAACGTTTGCTTAAAATTCTTTATATGGTTTTTGGCTATGCTTTGGGAATTCCTCTTGGCATTTTGCTTGCAAAAACAGTGATGGACTTTACATATGCAAACCCTTTGAATACTTTATATTTGATTCTTATTGGCGTTCTGGGTGTTGTTTGTATTGCTGTTGAAGTTGCATACAGAACAATGAAAAAGATTGGACAAAAATATTCAAAATGCATCACAGAAAAAGAAGGTCAAATCAAAAATAGATATGATTTTATCAAAATGAAAGAAGAATTTATTGCATCAAAAGATGAGCCAGCAAAAACTAACGAAGAAAACAAAGCAGAATAACAATTGAATATGACTAAAAAAAATCAATAGAAAAATAGAAAGCACCAGAATTTCTGGTGCTTTTTTGTGTGAAGTATTTAGTAAATTAAATTTCAGATGAGATATGCAACTATTTTTCAATTTCTGCTCTTTGTATCGCTTGGTAGGTAACACTAATTTTATCTCGTTCATAACTAATGCTCCTATCGGTTATATCTTTTTATCAATTAAATAATATTGAATTGACGCCCATAATTTACAATTTGTTCGTCAGCAAAATAAAAGTCCGTTACAAATTCTAACTTATTTGTCTTTGCAATATCTATTTGCATGGTTAGGGCAAGTTCAAGTTCTTTATTTTCTTTATATAATTTTCCTTGTGTGATTGCTGGCACTTCTAAATTTCTAAGACTACCACCACAAGATGTTGCTGTGATAGTTGTAACAGTAGAGCAAATATTTTCTAATGATTTATTTATATTTTTAAGTTCGTCGACTATCTTTTCCAATTCGGCAACAGAATATTTTCCTTTTCCTAATAGTTCTACACATCTTTTTTGTGTTTTCTTTTGTTCTTTAATTAGTTCTTTTGCATCAATCTTAATTTTCATTTGTTGTTCCTTTATTTCAAATCTTTTTGCATCAAAATCAACTTTGCATATGTTCCGTCTGCATATTTCATCCCATGACTAATATATCTGCTTTGACAGCGGATAGCATTGGCAAAATCTGCAAGTTCTTATGCACCATCTAGTGTGGGAAATGTAATTGTTAATATCTCGCCGTTTTTTAATTTTATTTCTTTCATATTTTATTCCTTATAATCTTTTATGCCCATAAAAAGCCAGAATTGTATATTAAATCGAATATTGTTTTTGTGTTAGTACACATTAGTTATTCTTGAATAATATAACATATATCAAAAGAAATGTCTATTAAAATCACTGTAAACAATATGTGTTCGAGGTATGTTTTGGCGTTAAATTTTATACTCTTACAACTTCATTTTTCAAAAATATTACATTGAAAAACTTATTTACTATTCTGTACATGGCGAATAAATTCAATGTAAATCATAATAATAAAACTAATATAATCTTTAAAAAAGGAAAAAAATTTGTTCTTTTGTGATTGGAGAGTGGGGGTTGTTGTGCTATACTTTTTATTGTGATTTATTTAGTTTGGAAAAAATTTTAGAAATATGTTGGTGACAAAAATGGAAGAGAAGATTAAAAGAGTTTTAAGTGCTCTTGAAAAGTCAAAGTTTCGCAGTTCGTTTTGCCTTAAAAACAAAGACAAAGAATATGTTTTGCAAAAGGGAATGGAAACAATTGCTTCGCATGCAAAAGATTTTGTTGCAAAAAGGCTTGCTGACAAGAGTTTGTTTAAAGACGGCAAGCAAACTCCAATGCGTGGGCATCCAGTTTTCATTGCACAGCATGCAACAGCAACTTGTTGCAGAGAATGCCTTTTCAAATGGCACCACATTGAACAAAATCATGTTCTTTCTGAAAACGAACAGAAATATGTTGTTTCGGTTATCATGGCATGGATTGAAAAGCAAATGAAAAAATAAAATTAGGCATGAATGATTTATTTATCATATTGGCATGCATTGTACTTTATTGTAAAAAACCGGCAATAGAATTATTATAAAAAATAGAAAAACATGTGATTGCAAATAAAATAAAAAGCCACAATAAGGTGTTGTGACTTTTTATTTTTTTTCTTGTTAACTTTATTAAATTAAAATTTGCGAAATATAGTTTCAAATTTTAATTATTCATCGTTGCCTGGTTCTGGCTCGTCGGCAATACTTTTTGTTGTGGCTTTTCTTTCTTCAGAATCACCAATTGTTTTATTCATAAGGCGGAGCATGCGGATTTTATAGTTCAGCATGCTGTCAAAAGTTTTGTTGTCTTTTGACAAAAGTTCTTTGAGCCATGGGTTATAGTTTAAATAGTCGGTGTTAGAGGCAAGCGAGAGGTTTTCAAAAACGCCCATGTCTTGATATATCCAATCAAGAATAACAGGAACAGAAACTTGCATTGTTTCGTTTGAAGTGTCTTCATTTCGAAGTTCATATTCGGTTATGGCTTTTTTAAGGCGTGCGACAAGTTCTGGACATTCAACTTCTGGTGCTTCTTGGTCATGGGCTTCGGCTTGAATGAAAGGAAAAATATCTGTGAACAATGCGTTGATAGATGATTTTTCAAACATGCTTGCACAAATTTGTTTTGCTTCTTTTTTAGATTTGCAAGCCGAGGCTTGCGCAACCATCATTGCTTTTTTAAGGGTTGAAACAGGAATTTCTTCGCCGAGATTTTTCTTGTATACATTTATCATTGCTTTTCCGTTTGCAATTTTAAGTTCAAAATCGCGGATAATGTTCCCAAGTTCGAGGCGGTTTTCAAGAAGATATTCAAGTGCATCTTCTTCTTGCTTTGCAAGAAACTTTAAAATTGGGTTTGAAACATAGTCTGCTTGGTTTGTAAACTTTGGGTTGGCTTTGCGGTCGGCAAGCACTTTTGAAATGAATTTTTGTGCAGATTCAATTGGATATTTTTTAATATATTTTGAAACTTCTTGAACATTTGGCATAAGTTTTGCTTTTTTCAAAAGTTCGTCAAGATGCGCGTCGGCATTCACCATTAAACAGTCGCTGTCGTCTGGTTCAAAGCCGGAAAGAATTGCTGTTTCTGCACGATTAAATTTTCTACTGTCTGGTTCAATGTCTTCGAAATAGTCGAAAGAGTTCAATGCATAAAGAAGCGTTCCATATGGGCTTCGGTCGGTTAAAGAGTCGAAGCATGGGTCAGAGTGGTACACACCTTTAACGCCATAGGTTTCGTCGTTAATGTAAACACGGCAGGTTTGGTGGTTTCCTGCATAGTTTCTTGACTCGTCTTCATCAAGAATTTGTTCTCTTTGAATTTCGCAAGCAATGCCAATTCTTGCGCAAAGTGCTTGAAGCAAACTTGCATAGCCAACACAGCAAATGAGTTGGTCGTTTTTGCTATAATTCAAAATTGAAGAAATTGCACGAGAAAGGGCAGGGTTAGAACCAGTGGTTTCAAGACTATATTGTGCAAAGTTTGTAACAGTTTTATATGCCGCCATGAACTTTTCAAGTTGGGTGAGTGGTCTTCCATTGAAAGTTGCACGGTTGATTTCGCTTGCCCAAGAAGAAAGTTTTGCGTTTGCATGAAGAACGCTTTCAACTGAATATTTGCTGTCATAGTCGGCAAAATAAATTCTGCGTCCGCTTTCGCCAAGTTTTTTTCGAATGGCATAGATTTGTTTGAGTTCGCCAATTGTGAAATTTTCGTCATAGGCGGTTGAAATTACAATGTCACAATTTCCTATTTTTTCAAGAAATTCGTCTGAAATATCTAAAATTTCACGCTTTGAAAGCAAAACGGCGGTTGTGTCGTTTCCAAGTTTAAGGTTGTTTGATTTTGAAAAAAGTTTGGCTTTTCCTTTATATCCTTTTTCAACGCTTGCATCCATTTCAGATGCTTCAACGAAGTCGTGAAGAAAGTTTGGTTTTTTCTTTTCTTCACCAAGAAGTTCGCTTGAACCATAAACTTTTGAAACACGATAGGTTTTTCCCGCTTCATCTGGCATGTTTACAAGTTTATATTTTTTCATTTCGTCGAGTTTTTTCAAGATTTTAGTTCGGTTTTGCTTTTGGTCTTTTGCCATGTTTTGCCCCCATTTCCATATATAAATATTATACCATAAATCATGTTTGTTGTCTAGATGCGCAAAATAAAAAGCAGTGGGGAACTGCTTTTATTTTGATTTGAGTAAGGCTTTATATTTTTTAGTTGTGGTCGTGAAGACATGGGCAATCGCCAGCGCAATATTTCTTTTCGTCATAGGCAATATGGTTTTTGTCGAAATAGTCTTTAACTGCTGCTTTCACTGCTTCTTCTGCAAGAACAGAGCAATGAAGTTTATATGCAGGAAGTCCACCAAGGGCTTCAACAACTGCTTGGTTTGTAAGTTCAAGGGCTTGCTCAATTGGCTTTCCTTTGATAAGTTCGGTTGCCATTGAACTTGTTGCAATTGCGCTTCCGCAACCAAAAGTCATGAACTTTACGTCGGAAATAATTCCGTCTTTAACTTTAATATAAACACGCATAATGTCGCCACATTTTGCGTTTCCAACTTCACCAATTCCGTCGGCATCTTCAATTTCTCCAACATTTCTTGGATTGCGGAAATGGTCCATTACTTTTTCACTATATAACATGTTTTCTTTCTCCTTTTTCAAGTTCGTCCCAAACTGGTGAAATTCTTCTTAGATATTCAACAATTTCAGGAACTTTTTTAATTACATAATCAATTTCTTCTTCGGTTGTATATTTTGAAAGTGTAAGGCGAAGAGAGCCGTGTGCAACTTCGTGTGGACGGCCAATTGCAAGAAGAACATGTGATGGGTCAAGCGAGCCTGATGTGCAAGCGCTTCCAGAAGAAGCACAAATTCCTGCATCATCAAGCAAAAGCAAAAGGCTTTCGCCCTCGATTCCTTCAAAGCACATGTTAAAGTTGTTCGGAACACGTTTCACTGCGTCACCATTAAGTGCACTGTGTGGAATTTTTGAAAGGCTTTTGATAAGTTTGTCACGAAGAAGTGTTTCCTTTTTTGCAACTTCTTGCATTTCAGAAACTGCATCGCAAAGTGCAGTTGACAAACCAACAATACCTGCAATGTTTTCAGTTCCTGCGCGTTTTCCTTTTTCTTGTGCACCGCCTTCAATAAGGCTTGAAAGCAAAATTGTGCTTTTTGCATAAAGTGCGCCAACACCTTTTGGTCCATGGAACTTGTGGCCAGAAATTGAAAGCATGTCAATGTTCATTTCTTTAACGTCAACTGGAATGTGTCCAACTGCTTGAACTGCGTCGGTGTGGAAAATCACGCCATGCTTATGGCAAATTTCTCCAATTTCTTTGATTGGTTGAATGGTTCCAATTTCGTTGTTGACAAACATAATTGTAACAAGACAGGTGTCTGGTCTGATTGCTTTTTCAACATCTTCTGGGTGAACAATTCCGTTTTCATAAACATCAAGATAGGTGACTTCATAGCCCTGTTTTTCAAGTTTTGCAAGGGTGTGAAGAACTGCGTGGTGTTCAAATTTAGAAGTGATAATGTGTTTTTTGTTTTTTCTTGCGCCAATGATAGAAGATGACAAAATTGCTTGGTTGTCGCTTTCGCTTCCACCAGATGTGAAATAGATTTCTCTTGGCAAGCAGTTGATGCATTTTGCAACATTCGCTCTTGCTTCTTCAAGAACTTCTTTTGCTTTTTGTCCAAGAGTGTGAAGACTTGATGCGTTTCCATATTCTTCTGAAAAATATGGCATCATTTTTTCAAGAACATGCTGGCTTACTTTGGTTGTTCCAGCATTGTCGAGATATATCATGTTGTTTTCTCCTTTATGCGTATTGTTGGTAGGGAATAATATATCCTACCGATTTGGTATGATATTATTATACAATAAAATTTTGATTTGTCAACATGATTTTTATACATTAAAAAAAATAAAGCCACAAAAGTGGCTTTATCATATTTTTATTTGTTAAAATTTTAAAACAGGTTTTTTGAAATTCTTTTTCAAAAGGTCTTCAAGAGTAACATTTTCAAGATATTCGTTGATAAGTTGGTCAAGGTTTCCCCAAACACTTTGAGTGTCGCAGTTGCGGGCTCTTGGGCAATCTTTTCCGTGAAGGCAGGCAACAATTTCGGTTTGGTCTCCAGTTGCATTCAAAATTTCGCTTATCGTGTAATCTTTTGGCTCTTTAACAAGGCGATAACCACCGTCTTTTCCGCGAAGGCTTTCAAGCAGTGCATTTTTTGTGAGCATGTTCACAATTTTTTCAAGATATTTGATTGAAATGTCTTGGTTTTCAGCAATTTCTTGCACCGAGACAAATTTGCCACCATGTTTGGCAATTTCAATCATAATTCGAACTGCATATCTTCCTTTTGTTGTAAGTTCCATGAAAATATTATATCACTCTTTTTATGAGAGGCAAATATTTTTTGAAAAAAATTTAAATTTGCATTAGTTTTTTTGTTTGTTTTCATGCAGAGAGGGGGAAGTGCTTTGCACAAAAATCTTTATATTTTATGCAATAAAAAGGCTGAAAGGAAGATTTTATTCTTTGTTTAGATATGCAACAATGCCTTTAAAAATGCAGTCGGCAAGTTTTTGTTGATAGGCTTTTGTAACAAGCAGTTTTTCGTCTTCTTCATTTGAAAGAAATCCGCATTCTGCAATAACCGAGGCTTGCGCGGTGCACTTTAACATATAATAGTCACCAATTGAAATGCCTTTGTCACTTGCTGGCAGGCGCGATGCGAATTGGTCTTGAATGCAAAGCGCAAGTTGTTCACCTTCTTGGCTGTGTTTGTCAAAGAACACTTGCGCCCCGCGAAGATTGTGGCGAATGTAACTGTTCATGTGAACCGAAACAACAATGTCGGGATTGATTGCAGAAATAATGTCTTTTCGTTTTTGCATGTCTCGCTTTTTATAGTTTTTGGTTGAAACGCCATAAAGCCCGTCACTTGTTTGTCGAGTGAGAATAGTGTTGAGGCCAAAGTCGCACAGCATTTTATAAAGATAAAGTGAAACCGCAAGATTGATTTCGCTTTCTTTTGTTTTGGTTTTATATCCAATGCTTCCTGGGTCAAGACCACCATGCCCAGGGTCAATCACAACCGAATATAAATGGCTTTCATGTGACGAAAGATTTGATGCCGAAACTGCATCAAGCGTAACGGCAGAAGAAAAAACAATTGCACAAACAATGCAAAAGAATATCAGTTGACCTTTGGACAAAATTTTAAAAATAATTTTTGGCATTTTCATGCTAAATTATATTTTTCGCCAAACATAAATATAACCAACCATTTTTGACATTATAATATTTGAGTTTTTCATTTATGGGAAACCAAGAATCTCCTGACAGGGTAGAATGTCCTAACTTAATTTCCTTAAACAAGGCGAGAAAATTATATAAAGAGGGCAAGGCGTTTTTGCCTGATTTCAACGATTTTATTGATGGTTATAATTTTTATGGCGAAATGGAATTTACTTATAAGCGTAACATATGGACTGATGGGAAATGCAAATGAAGGCGTTGAGTTTTGGGGAATGAATACAGATATGTATGAGGTGCTCGATAATATTGAAGATTTTGCCCATAATGCCAAAATTGGAAATGAATATGTTAAAGATATTTGGGATAAAGTTGAAAACGCAAATTGGTTGCAGTGAAACTTTGCGAAAATTTTTGATATGACAAAAAATACAAATAAAAGTTCAGGCAAATTGCTTGGACTTTTTCTTTGTTTTTTATTTAATTGTTGCCTAGATGCAAATAAAATGATATAATTTGAATATGGAAAAAAATGAAATTGATATTGTGAAACAAAAAGTAAAGCAAATGCAACCTCTTGCACTTGCTTTTGTTGGTGACAGTGTTCACACTTTGTTTGTTCGTGAGCACCTTGTGAAAAGTGGCGACTTTAAAGTGAACCAACTCACTCGCATGACAAAAGAGTTTATCAATGCGGGGTTTCAGTGCAAGGTTTTCAAAGAAATTGAACCAATGCTTTCCGAAGAAGAACACGACATTGCAATTCGTGCAAGAAACACAGCAAAAGGGCAAACCGCAAAAAACTATTCGGTTGTTGAATATAACTATGCAACCGCTTTTGAAGCACTTGTTGGCTTTTTATATTTGACTGGTCAAACCGAGCGCCTTTCACAAATTTTAAATTTATCAATATTGGAGAAATAGATGTTAGCAGAAGGAAAAAATCCAGTTTTTGAAGCACTTAAATCTGGAACAACAATTGAAAAAATCGTGGTTTTAGACAAAACCAACGACGCGGATATTCGCGAACAAATTAAAAAAGCAAAAGAAAAGAAAATTCGTGTTGAATTTGCACCAAAGCAAGTTCTTGACAGAATGAGCAAAACTGGTCATCATCAAGGCATCATTGCGTTTACAACCGACTATAAATATTTCGAACTTGAAGATGTTTTGAAAGAACTTGAAAACTCTGACAAAAGAAAACTTTTCATTTTGCTTGATGGTGTTGAAGACCCACACAACCTTGGAAGCATCATCAGAAGTGCCGAATGTTTGGGCTTTTCTGGCGTGATTATTCCATCTCGTCACAGCGCTCTTGTAAACGAAACAGTAATTCGTTCATCTGCTGGGGCAATCAACTATGTAAAGGTTATAAAGGTGAACAACCTTAACGATGCAATAAAGCGTCTTAAAGAGGAAAACATTTTTGTTTATAGCGCAGACATGGACGGCGAAGATATTCGAAAAACCAATCTTTCTGGCAATGTTGCAATTGTTGTTGGTTCAGAAGGTTTTGGGGTTTCAGACCTTACAAGAAAACTTTCAGACCAAATTATAAAAATTCCAATGACAGGAAACGTAAATTCAATGAACGCAAGTGTTTCTGCCGGAATTTGCATGTATGAAACCGTGATGCAAGGAAAATAGAATGGAAAAAGAACAAAATCAACTTGGCGAAGAACTTTTCAACAACCTTGTCGACCAATATGCAAGCATGATTCGTGCAATTTGCCGAAAGTTCTATCTTATTGGTGGAACAAGTGAAGACCTTTATCAAGAGGGAATGATTGGCTTTCTTGAAGCAATCAAAAATTTTGACACATCCAGGGCAGAATATGGAAGCGAGGTTTTCACAAAATATGCAATGACATGCGTGAAAAGAAAAGTTATCGACGCAATTAAACATGCAAACGCGCAAAAGAATATGGCGCTCAACAACTCGGTTCCAATTGTTCGAACAAACAGTGAAGATGAAGAGTTCGAAATTGGCGAAATTGGTGCTGGCGACCCAGAAGAAATTTATCTTTCGCACGAAACTGCCGATGAAAGGATAGATCTTTTAATTCGCATTTTGAGCGACAAAGAAAGAAAAGTTCTTTCGCTTTATCTTGAAGGAATGACAAGTGCGCAAATTGCAAAAGAACTTGGAACAAGTGCCCGAAGCGTTACAAACACAATTCAACGAATTAAACTTAAAGTTAAAAAATAAAGGAGAAAAAAATGTATCTTGCTCTTTACAGAAAATATCGTCCACAAAATTTTGATGAAGTGATTGGTCAAGCCCACATTATCCAAACTCTTGTAAACCAAATCAAGAATGACAAAATTGGACATGCCTATTTGTTTTGTGGAAGTCGTGGAACAGGAAAAACATCAACTGCAAAAATCTTTGCAAAAGCAATCAACTGTGAACACCCTGTGAATGGTTCACCTTGCGGAAAGTGTGAAACATGCAAAGCGCTTGCGGGCAACAACATGGACATTTTGGAGATTGATGCTGCTTCAAACAATGGTGTTGATGAAATTCGTGATTTGCGCGAAAAGGTGAAATATCCTCCTGTTGCAGGAAAATATAAAGTTTATATCATCGACGAGGTGCACATGCTTTCTCCAAGTGCGTTCAATGCACTTTTAAAAACATTGGAAGAGCCACCATCGCACGCTGTGTTCATTTTGGCAACAACCGAAGTTCACAAACTTCCAGCAACAATTTTGTCAAGATGTTTGCGCTTTGACTTTGGTTTGGTTTCGGTTGCAGACCTTTCGATGCTTTTGAAAAAGGTTTTCAAAAGCGAGGGTATCAATGCCGAAGATTCTGCTGTCGAGGTGATTGCACGTGCGGGTGAAGGAAGTGTTCGTGACACTCTTTCAATTGCAGACAGGTGCATTTCATATTCGGGCGAAAACCTGACCTATAAAAGCGTTATGGAAGTTCTTGGAACAACCGAAAAAGACATGCTTTTGCAAATCTCTTCTGCGGTTTTGTCTGGAAATATGGGGCAAAGCATGATAGAACTTGACAAGGTTTTGTCGGGTGGAAAAAGTCCTCTTGTTTTGAGCAAAGATTTGATTTCATATTTCAGAGATCTCATGATCATTCAAACTCTTGGCGACAAAGCAAAAACAATGGTTGTTGCATCTCCTGAAACATTTGAAAAAATGAAAGAGCAAGCAACCGAAGAAGCATATGCAAAAATTGTTTCACTTATCAGCAACCTCAGCGAAATTGAGGCAGAACTTCGTTATAGCATAAATCCAAGAATCGTTTTGGAAACTGCAATCATCAAAACTCTTGCAGATGTAAGTTTGCTTGAAAAAGTAGAGAAACTTGAAAAAATGGTTTCTGGCGGTGGTTTCGCAACTCTTCCTGCTAAAAATGCAGAAAACCGACCAGTTGTGACAGCAACTGCACCTCAAACCCAACAAAAAGCGCAAGAAAGCGTGCAGAAAGTTGAAAGGCCAGTGCAAAACAGCGAAAATGCAAACAGTTTGCTTGGACAATTGCTTTCATATCTTCGTGAAAACAAAGATATGGGCTTGCTTGCTGCAATCAGACAGGTTCAAAAGGTTGACCTTGAAAACAACAATGCAACGTTCTATGTTGAAGACAAACTTACTCTTGATTTGATTTCAAGAGAGAAAAACAAAGTTGTTCTTCGTGAGTTTTTTGACAATCTTGGGCTTTCATATTCTTTCAAAGTGAAAGAAGCAGTGGCAAAGGGAAATGTGAATGAACTTTCATCATATTTTGGCGGAAAACTTGAAGTTGACGAATAATGTTTGACTTGAAAGAATTTTAAAATTATAATAAACAAAATTAAAGGAGAATTATATGGGAAAATTTGGTGGATTTATGGGCGGAGGAAACAACAACATGCAAGCCCTTATGCGTCAAGCACAAAAAATGCAAGAAGAAGCAATGAGAGCAAGTCAAGAAGTTGATGAAGCCGAAGTTGAAGGTCAAGCAAGCGGTGGTCTTGTGAAAGTTACTTTGAAAGGAAACAAAACCCCAGTTGCAGTTAGCATTGACCCTTCTGTTGTTGATCCAGACGATGTTGAAATGCTTGAAGACCTTGTTCTTGCAGCGTTCAATGATGCATCAAGCAAAGCAGATGCTTTAAAACAAGAAAAACTTGGAAGATTTGGGGGAATGATGTAGGATGGAACTTTCAAACATTGAAAGCCTCGACCGTCTTACAAACGAGTTCAGCAAACTTCCCGGGGTTGGGAAAAAGACTGCGGGAAGATATGCCTATTATATCGTTACTGGCTCAAAAGAAGATGCAGAAAATTTTGCAAACGCAATTTTAGATGCAAAAAATCAAGTTCGTTTTTGCAAAAACTGTGGAAACTTTGCCGATTCAGACATTTGTCCAATTTGTAAAACTCGAAGCGAACAAACAATTTGCGTTGTGAAAGAGCCAAAAGATGTCATGGCAATTGAAAAAGCACATTCATATAATGGTTCATATCATGTTTTGCACGGAACAATAAACCCACTTGCAAACATTGCACCAAAAGACATTAAAATTGCAGAACTCATTGAAAGAATTGCAAAAGGAAACACCAAAGAGGTTATCCTTGCAACCAGCCCAGACGTAGAGGGCGAGGCAACTGCAATGTACATTGCAACTCTTGTAAAGCCATATGGCGTTAAAGTTTCAAGAATTGCACAAGGTCTTTCTGCGGGAACTCAACTTGAATTTGCCGACGAAGTAACTCTTTCAAAGGCACTTCGAGAAAGACGCGAAATTTAGAAAAAATCAACATCAATTTTTTATTGGTGTTGTTTTTTTTTGCTTTAAAAAAGATGCAATATTTTTTGCAGTGTGATAAAATAGTTTCGAGGTGAAAGAAATGACAATTTTTTTGACAAGCATTGTTCCATTTTATAAAAAGGGAATATTCGGAATAAAAAGACCTGCAAAACTTGACAACACAAACAATTTTTCAGACAATCTTGTTTCAAGTTTAAAAAACACAAATCGTTTTGTTATGATTGCAAACGACCCAGAGGCGTTTTTGGAAAATGACAAACGCGCAAAAATGATGAAAAAATCTTTTGCGAAAACTGGCATAAAGTTTAAAGAAACAATTGTGCTTGACAAAAGAAAACAAGACAAGGCAAAAGACATTGTTTCAGGTGCCGACCTTGTTGTTCTTTGTGGTGGAGAGTGTCTTCGCGAACTCAAATTTTTCGAAAGCATAAATCTTGCAGAACTTCTTTCAGATTTCAAAGGTGTGATTATTGGAATTTCTGCGGGTGCCATGAATCTTGGGAAAATTGTTGCAAACTTTCCAGAAGATGAAATGGGAAAAGATGAACCAAGATGGCTTGAAGGGCTGGGGCTTTATTCGGGCATTTTGATTCCGCACTTTGATGGTGTTTTCTATCAGTTTGAACTTGAATTTGATACTGTTCAAGAATATATTTTGCCAATGTCAGAGTGGCACGATTTTGTTGCCATCCCAAACCTTTCATATATTTTGATAAATGAAAATGGCGAAAAAATTTATGGCGATGCATTTAAAATTTCAAAAAGAGTTGTCACAAAAATCAACTAAAAAATCAAATATTGATAAATAATATATAATATAAAATACTTTATTTATGGTGTTTAAAAAAAAGACAAAAGCAAATTCTTGCAAAAGGCTTAAAACGCAAAATCGGCGTTTTGTGGTTGACAGATTTGCATTTTGATGCTATAATAAAGAAAATCAAAAAAGGAGCAATGTTATGTTTACATTCGCAGTTCTTGCTAACAACAATAACAATAATAACGCAAACACATTAAACATAATGGGTTCCTTTTCTATTGTTAGAAACTAGTTGGCATAATAAAAATAAATGGCAAAGAGTGGAAAGGTTTAACCCTTCCACTCTTTTTTGTTATCAGGAGAAAAATCATGAGACTTTATAAATCAAAAACAAATGCCCGTTTGGGCAAATAATTTTAAACATAAAAAAATAATATCAAACAAAATATAATCAAATTTAAAAATATAATCAAAATTTAGGAGAAAATAAAAATGTATAGAACAATAACTTGCAAAGAACTTGACGAGTCTTATATTGGAAAAACCGTTCAAGTTGCAGGGTGGGTGAAGGTTGTCCGTGACCACGGCGGAATTGTATTTATCGACCTTCGCGACAAATATGGGTTTGTGCAACTTAAAACCTATGACGACAGTTTGCTTGTTTCGCTTTCAAAAGAAAGTGTAATCAGCGTTACAGGAACTGTTCAAAAACGTGATGAAGACACGATTGATGAAAAATCAAAACTTGGAACAATTGAAATTTTAATTGAAAAAATGGAGGTTCTTTCAAGAGCAAAACACATGCTTCCTTTTGAAATTGAAGAAAGCCGAAAAACAAGCGAAGATATTCGTTTGAAATATCGCTATCTTGACCTTCGAAGCAGTGAAATGCAAAGAAAAATCAAACTTCGCAGTGATGTTCTTTATGACATGAGAACAATCATGCGTGAAAAAGGATTTGAAGAAATTCAAACTCCAATTCTGTCAGTTTCAAGCCCAGAAGGTGCAAGAGACTTTTTGGTGCCAAGCAGAATTCATAAAGGCAAATTTTATGCACTTCCACAAGCACCACAACAATATAAACAACTTTTGATGTGCGCAGGCTTTGATAAATATTTTCAAATTGCACCATGTTTCAGAGATGAAGATGCAAGAGCCGACCGTTCTCCGGGAGAGTTTTATCAACTTGACATGGAAATGAGTTTTGCAACGCAAGAAGATGTTTTTGCGGTTTGTGAAGACCTTCTTTATCAAATCTTTTCTAAATATGGAACAAAGAAAATGCCAGACAAGCACTTTGTGAAAATTCCATATAAAGAGGCGCTAATCAAATATGGAAGCGACAAGCCAGACCTTCGCATTAAAATTGAAATGCAAAGTTTGGACAAAATTTTCGAGAAAACCGAGTTTTCTGCTTTCCGTGGAAAAACAATTGAGGGATTTTCTGTTCATGCTGATGGACAACCTCGTTCGTTTTATGATAAACTTACAGAAGAGATATTATCTCTTGGAGGAAAAGGTCTTGCGTGGGTTCGTGTTTTGGACGACGGCTCACTTAAAGGCCCAATTGTAAAATTCATTTCAGAAGAAGAGTGCGAAATGCTCAAAAAAGCAACAAAAGCACAAGTTGGTGACGACATTTTTGTTATTGCAGACGACAGTGCGAAAAAGTGTTTTATGCTTGCATCAACACTTCGAACAAGAGTTGGCGAAGCACTTCATCTTAAAGATGACAGCGAATATAAGTTCTGCTGGATTGTGGACTTTCCAATGTATGAAAAAGACGAAGACTCTGGTGAAATTGGATTTTGTCACAACCCTTTCAGCCTTCCACAAGGCGGGCTTAAAGCGCTTGAAGAAAAAGACCCTCTTGAAATATTAGCATATCAATATGACGTTGTTGTTGATGGTGTTGAACTTTCAAGTGGCGCCGTTAGAAGCACAGACGAAAAAACAATGCTCAAAGCGTTTGAAATTGCAGGATATTCTGCCGAAGAAGTTGAAAAAAAGTTTGGTGCGCTTTACACCGCTTTCCAATATGGTGCTCCGCCACACGCAGGAATTGCCCCTGGCGTAGACCGCATTTTGATGCTTCTTCTTGGCGAAACAAGCATCAGAGAAGTTATCGCTTTTCCAATGAGTTCAAAAGCACAAGATTTGATGATGGGCGCTCCAAGCATCGTAACCGAAGAACAACTTCGTGAAATTCACATTAAAATTAGATAGGAGAAAAGAAAATGCAAATTGACATTAAACATCTTGAAAGTTTAAGCAAACTTGAATTTGATGAGAGCAAAGAAAAACAATTTGAAAAAGACCTTGAAAAGATTTTGGATTTCGTTGATGAAATCACAAAACTAGACCTTCCAAAAGAAGACAAGTCAAAAGCCGTGTCAATCTCTGCCCTTCGTGAAGATGAGCCAGCAGTGGGTGATTTTGATCCTCTTTCTAACGCTCCGGACAAAAAGGATGGGTGCTATAAAGTGCCATTGGTGGTGGAATAATGGACTTTTTAAAAATGAGCATAAAACAAATTTCAGATGGCGTGAAAAAACAAGATTTTTCTGCCGAAGAAGTTGTGAAATTTTTTATTGACAGAATTGAAAAATATAAGGAATATAACGCCATTATCGAGGTTTTTGATGATGCAGAGCAAAAGGCAAAAGCGATTGATGAAAAAATCAAAAGTGGCGAAAAACTTGGAGAGATGGCGGGCGTTCCTGTCATCTTGAAAGACAACATTTTATATTTGGGGCATAAAATGAGTGTTGCAAGTGCATTCATGAAAGATTATGTTGCTCCGTACAGTGCAACAATTGTGAAAAAACTTGAAAAAGCGGGTGCAGTTATCATTGCTCGTGCAAACATGGACGAATTTGCAATGGGTGGAAGCACTGAAAACAGTGTTTATGGCGTAACACTGAACTCAAAAGACAAAACTCGTGTTGCGGGTGGTTCTTCTGGTGGAAGTGCGACTGCGGTTGCTTTGGGGCTTGCTCCTGTTGCAATTGGAACAGATACTGGTGGTTCTATTCGTCAACCAAGTTCTTTTAACGGCACTGTTGGAATAAAACCAACCTATGGCACTGTGTCAAGATATGGCATTGTTGCATTTGCGTCTTCAACCGACCAAGCATCACCAATCACAAGGACAATTGAGGATAACGAACTTGTTTTGAAAATTATGGCGGGCAAAGACCAGTTTGACCAAACATCAATTGAAAACGATTTTGGAGTGGCAAAGAAAACTTATACCATTGGGCTTTGCAAAGAATTGATGGACAAAATCCAAAAACTGGAACAATACCCACTTTTTGAAAAGAAGATTAAAGATTTTGAAAAGGCGGGATTTATCATTAAACAAGTCAGTGTTCCACACATTGCAAGCAGTCTTGCGTGCTACTATGTTTTAACCCCTGCCGAGGCAACAAGTAACCTTGCAAGATTTGACGGAGTTAAATATACAACTCGTGCAAAAGATGCAAAAACAATTGATGAAATTTTAATAAAAAGCCGAAGCCAAGGTTTTGGTGACGAAGTGAAAAGAAGAATCATGCTTGGAAACTTTGTTTTGTCAAGCGGATATTTTGATGCCTACTATAAAAAGGCAAAGGAACTTCAACAACTTTTGAAAAAAGAGTTTGCAAAGGCGTTTGAAGAGTGCGATGTGATCATAACTCCAACAACCCCAGACGTGGCTTTCAAAATTGGAGAAAAAAGCAAAGACCCAATCAGCATGTATCTTGAAGACTTGTTCACGGTTCCTGCATCAATTTCTGGAATACCAGCAATAAGTGTTCCATATGCAGAAAAACAAGGCTTGCCTCTTGGCATGCAAACCATGGGAAAAGAAAAGTCGGAAAGTGTTTTATATGACATTGCAAAATGTATCATGGAGGGAAAATAATGGAATTTGATGTTGTAATCGGGCTTGAAATTCATGCCGAACTTAAAACAAAAACCAAAGTTTTTTGCTCTTGTAAAAACGAATTTGGTGCAAAGCCAAACACAAACACTTGTCCAATTTGCACGGGTGCACCGGGTGCTTTGCCAATTTTAAACAAAAAAGCAGTTGAACTTTGCATCAAAGCGGGGCTTTGTTTTGGTTGTAAAATCAACAACTATGCCGTGATGGAAAGAAAAAACTATTTCTATCCAGACCTTTCAAAAGCCTATCAAATTTCGCAAATGGTTCACCCAATTTGCCTTGGTGGAAAGGTGGTTTTGGACAGCGGAAAAGAAATGCTTTTGAACCGCATTCACCTTGAAGAAGATGCCGGAAAACTTGTTCACGTTTCAAAAGCGGTTGGAACACTTATCGACTATAACCGTGGCGGAACCTCTCTCATTGAAATTGTAACCGAACCTGTGTTTTCATGTGCAGAAGAGGTTGATGAGTTTTTGAAAAAAGTTCGTGAAACTTTGATTTTTGCAGATGTTGCAAACTGCAAAATGGAACAAGGAGGAATGAGGTGCGATGTGAACTTGTCGCTTAAACCAAAGGGCTCAAACGTTCTTGGAACACGAACCGAAATGAAAAACCTCAACTCTTTTAAAAGTGTTTCGCGTGCCATTTTATATGAGATTGAAAGACAAAAAGATGTTCTTTCTCACGGAGGAACCATATATCAAGAAACTCGAAAATGGGATGACTCTCTTGGTGAAAACTTCACAATGCGAACAAAAGAAGAAGCCCAAGACTATCGCTATTTTCCAGACCCAGACATTTTGCCTTTCACCATTTCAGATGAAGATGTTTCTCGAATTAAAAGCGAAATTCCAGCCTTGCCACAAGCAAGAAGAGAAAAATATGTTTCAGAATATGGAATTTCTAAAATTGACAGCGAACATTTAACAGACAGTAAATATGTTTCAGACTATTTTGAAAAATGTGTTTCACTTTTTGACAAGCCAAAGAAAATCAGCAACTGGATTTTGACAGATTTGTTCCGTCTTGTGAAAGATGAAAAAAGTTTTGTTTTCCCAGTTTCAGAAGAAGAGTTGGTTTTAATTATAAAAATGGTTGAAGATGGAAAACTTACAAAATCAAATGGGCTTGTTGTTTTGGACGAAACCATAAAAACTCACAAAAATCCAGAAGAAATTGCAAAAGAAAAGAATCTCATTTCTATTATTTCAGAAGAAGACATCAAAAAGATTTTGGAAAGATTTAAAGCCGAAAATCCAAAAGCGGTTGAAGACTTTAAAAAAGACCCAAAGGTTACGAGTTTTATTATTGGTTATGTAATGAAAAACACACAAGGCAAAGCAAACGGAACTCTTGTTCGCGATTTGATTTCAAAAATGTTTTAAACTTGCAAATAAAAAAATCATGCAATTTTGCATGATTTTTTCTTTGTTTATGGGTTTGTTTTATGTGTTTTGCGTTTTTTAATATAGATTTATGTTTTTATGTTGATATATTGTTTTAAAAACTGCAAAAACGGTTGTTTTTGTGCGGTTTTTGTGTGAAATTTTGCATTATTTGTTTATAATATTGTTTAAAGCAATCATAATGCCAAGTTTGCCATATTCATAGGTCAGTCCGCCTTGCATAAATGCGAAATATGGTGGGGTCATTGGGCCGTCGCAACTAAGTTCAATTGTTGCACCAGAAATGAAACTTCCGCCAGCCATAACCTCGTCATGAGGATAGCCGTCCATAGGGGCAGGAACAGGAGTAACAAAACTGTCAATTGGGCAACCAAATTGAATTCCTTTGCAAAATTCAACAAGGTTTTCTGCGGTGTTCAATTTGATTGTTTGAATAATGTCGGTTCTTTTTTCATCAAAGGTTGGTGAGACTTCATATCCAAGTTCTTCAAGCATTGCGCTTGCGAAAACAGCGGTTTTAACAGATGATGCAACAACAGATGGTGCAACATAAAGTCCACGATAGAAATCCAAGTTTTCGTTCAGGTTTGCACCAATGTTTTTTCCAATGCATGGGGCAGAAAAGCGTTCGGCAACATCTTCAATAAGTTCTTTTTTGCCAACAACATATCCGCCAGTTCTTGCAACTCCACCGCCAAGATTTTTCATGAGAGAACCAACCAAAATGTCGCAACCAACTTCGGTTGGTTCTTTTTCTTCAACAAGGTCGCCATAGCAGTTGTCAACCATGATGATAACTTTTTTGTCAATCTCTCTAATTGCTTTGCAAACTCTTTCAATTTTATCAATTGTCAAACTTTTGCGGTCGCTATATCCACGGCTTCTTTGAATTTCAACAAGTTTAACATCATGTTTTGAAAGTCTTTTCACAATTGCAGGAATGTCAAAATCGTTGCCATCAAGTTCGATTTGCTCATATTTTGCGCCATATTTCAGAAGTGAGTTTCTGCTGTTTCCTTCGGTTCCGATAACACTTTTAAGTGTGTCATATGGGTCGCCAGAAATTGAAATGAAAGTGTCACCAGGCTTCAAAAGTCCAAAAAAGGTGAGCGCCAAGGCGTGTGTTCCAGACATGATTTGGTTTCGAACAAGTGCGTCTTCTGCTCCGAAAATGCGAGCATAGATTCCTTCAAGTTTGTCGCGTCCTTCGTCATAGAAACCATAGCCAGTAATTTCGTTAAAGTCGGTTGTTGTCACTCTTTCGGCTTGAAATGCTTGAAGCACTTTTGCAGAGTTTTTCATGCAAATGCGGTCTATGTTTTCAAAAATTGGTTTAATTTTCTCTTCGGTTTTTTCTGCAAGGGAAACAAGTTCTTTGCTAAAATTATAATTGTTATACATTTTCTTTTCTCCAAATATGAAAACATTTTATCACAAATAAAATGCATTTCCAAGTGAAAATAAAAAAATCAGGGAAAACCCTGATTTTATTTTGTGTCTAAACCTATTATTTTTGAAGTTCTGCAAGTTTTGCTTTGAGTTCTTCATTTTCTTGTTTAAGTCTCAAATTTTCTGTTTTGAGCATTTCAAGTTCGCTTTCTTGTTTTGTTTCTGGTTTGTTACCATCTTTTCTTTTTGATGCAATAACAGAAGAAGCAATCAAAAGTCCAGCTGTAACAATTGCGTCAATAATCAAAACTTCAAGCATACCTTTGATTTCAAGAAGGTTAAATCCACCAATAAGAATTGAAATCATAAGTGCCAAAACGCCAAGAGCAACATAGGTTGGAATTTGAAGTCCAAGAAGAGACTTTTCAAGTTTAGAATAAATTGAAAGAATAGCAATGAATGCAACACTTAAAACTGCAACAATTCCGGTGATTCTGTTGAACACGTTATAGTTGAAAAGAAGTGGAGAACAGAAAACAACAAGAGCCATTAAAACAGAAAGTGTCAAAAGTCCAAGTCCAATAAATCCAAGGATTCTTTTTCTTTCAATAATATTGATTTCGCTGATTGCAATTGCGCATGCAAGTGATGTCGTTGCAAAAATCAAAAGGAAGCGGAGCGCGATGCCGTGGAAAACATCAACCTTGAAAACCGCCAAAATAAGCATCAAGCAAGAAATTGCAAGAGTTACAAGCGAAACAATCATTAAACTTTTTTTAGTTTTGTTCATAGTTTTCTCCTTTAATATTGTTGTTTTTGTATTACCATAAAACACACGTGTTTGGCAAACGATTTTTGGCTTTTAACATGCTTTTTATTGTTTTTTGTGCAAAATTTGCACCTTTTTATATGTTTGTTTGCGGATTTTCTGTAAATATTATAGAATATGCGTGGGGAAAAGACAAAATGAAAAAGAAAAAGCAGTCATCATTTCAGGTGCAATAAGTGGAATTTTGTTTCTTTTAAGTGTTTTGGTTTCTCTTGTTTTTGGTATCGCAATAAATTGGTGGAACCTGGGTTGGGTTATCGTTGTTGCTACTGTCATTGTAAGTGCAAAATTATCAGTTGTAACAAAGATGATTGTTGAACTTAAAAAAGCAGAAACCGAAGCGAAAAATAAAACCGAAGAAAACAAATAACGAAGAGTCTTGATTTCAAGCCTTTTTTTGTTTGATTATTATTATAATAAAATCTAATACTAAACACATTCGACAAATTTGTTTAAAACAAATTATGAAAATCATTATTATTTGGCGCGTTTCATATGATATAATGAAGAAAATCAATAAAAAGGTGAACAAAAATGCAAGACAAATTTTCAACTCCTGAATATTTTGACAAACTTAACAAATATTGGAATGCAGCAAACTATCTTTCTGCTGCACAACTTTATCTTCTTGACAATCCTTTAATGCGTGACCATGAACTTTGCATGGCAGACATTAAAAGAAAAATTGTTGGACACTGGGGAACAGTTCCTGGGCAAAACTTTATCTATGCTCATTGCGATCGTGCAATTTGCAAATATAACCTTGACATGATTTTATTGTCGGGCCCTGGTCATGGTGGAAACTTCTTGGTTGCAAACTCATATCTTGAAGGCGTATATTCTTCTGTATATCCAAAAATCTCCGAAGATAGAGAAGGCATGAAACGCCTTTGCAAGCAGTTCTCTTTTCCGGGTGGAATTGGCTCTCACTGCGTTCCTGAAACCCCAGGCTCAATCCATGAGGGTGGTGAACTTGGCTATTCGCTTTCACACGCTTTTGGTGCGGTTCTTGACAATCCAAATTTGATTGCAACTTGCATTGTTGGTGATGGCGAGGCTGAAACTGGACCTCTTGCAACTTCTTGGTTTGGCAACAAATTTATCAATCCGAAAACCGATGGAACTGTGCTTCCAATTTTGCACATGAACGGTTTCAAAATTTCAAACCCAACAATCTTGTCGCGTTTGTCAGACAATGATATCATTTCTTTGTTCGATGGCTATGGCTATCGTCCATATTTCGTTTCGGGTTCCGACCCAATGGATATGCACAAGAAAATGGCGTTTGCAATGGATAGAGCAATTGAAGACATTGCTCTCATCAAGAAAACCGCAAATGCAGTTCAATCTCAAATCAAATGGCCAATGATCATTTTAAGAACACCAAAAGGATGGACTTGTCCAAAGGTTGTAGACGGTAAACAAATTGAAAACAGTTTCAGAGCACACCAAGTTCCAATTTCAATGGACAGAGCAGAACATCTTGAACTTTTAAAAGGCTGGCTTGAAAGTTACAAACCAAATGAACTTTTTGATGAAAACTATCGTTTGAAAAAAGAAATTGCAGAAATTTTGCCAAAAGGAGACAAACGTCTCACTGCGTCAAAATATGCAAATGGTGGTCTGCTTTTAAAGGAAATTAAAACTCCACCAATCGAGAACTATGCCGTTCAGTTCAAAGGTCATGGAACAGTGAAAGCGCAAGACATGCTTGAACTTAGCGGATATATTCGTGATTTGTTTGTTTTGAACCGCGAAAATAAAAACTATCGAATTTTCAGCCCAGACGAAGCAATGAGCAATCGTCTTTACAAAGTTTTTGAATATGAAAATCGTGCATTCTGCGAAAGAATCTATGCAAGCGATGAGTTTCTTTCACCTCTTGGAAGAATTCACGATAGTTATCTTTCTGAACACCTTTGCGAGGGCATGCTTGAAGGCTATTTGCTTACTGGTCGTCATGGAATGTTTGACAGTTACGAGGCATTTATCCGCGTTGTAGACAGCATGGTTGCTCAACACGCAAAGTGGCTTAAAGTTGCAAAAGAGATTCCTTGGAGAAAACCAATTTCTTCGCTCAACTTGATTTTGACAAGCAATGTTTGGCAACAAGACCACAATGGTTTCACTCACCAAGACCCAGGATTTATGGATCACATTGTTGCAAAGAAAGCCGACATTGTGCGCGTTTATCTTCCTGCCGATACAAACTGCTTGCTTTCATGTTTCGATCATGCAACAAAAAGCAAAAACTATGTGAATGTGATTGTTGCTTCAAAACACCCAACATATCAATGGCTTTCAATTGATGAGGCAAAAGAACACTGTGCAAAAGGTGTTGGAGAGTGGAAATGGGCAGGAATGAACAACACCAAAAATCCAGACCTTATTGTTGCTTCTTGTGGCGACACTGCAACAATCGAGTCGCTTGCAACAATAACTCTTCTCAAAAAGTTTTTGCCAGATTTGAATGTTCGTTTTGTCAATGTCGTGGATCTCATGAAACTTGTTCCAAACACCGACCATCCACATGGTCTCACCGACAAAGAATATGATGCTCTTTTCACAGAAGACAAACCAATTTTGTTCAATTTCCATGGATATCCAAGACTTATTCATCAACTTACATATTCAAGAAAGAATCGTAACATGGTTGTTTCGGGCTATAACGAAGAGGGAACAATCACAACTGCGTTTGACATTCGCCAAGTGAACGGCGTTGACCGCTATCATCAACTTTTAAAAGCAATTGATAAACTTCCTTTGTCAAAACCTAAATATAAAGAGATTTATGAATTTGCAACTCGCAAACTTCAAGAAAACCATGATTATATCCGTGAATATGGTGTTGATATGCCAGAAATCGCAGATTGGAACTTTAATAATAAGCAATAAATTGTTTTGTGCAAATTAACCGAAAAATCACACTGCGTTTTTTAATGTAAAATTCTGCAATGTTGAATGTGTTTCTGATTAAAAAGCGCAAAACAGAACAAAAATATGCGCAAATTAGTGTAAAAAAAATATAAAAAACAATTATTTTAGATATGCATATAGCAAAATAATCATTATAGATTTGCTTATAACAGAACAATAATAAAAAAATGCTTATGGCAAAATTAAACAATTATAAGAAAAAAAATAAAGCCACCAAATGTTTGGTGGCTTTTTATTTGCTTTGATGCATATTTATGTGTTTAATTCATAGTGTGTTTTGTAAGATTTTTTATGTAAGTTTGGAAAAAAATCAAAAGAGAAGGGAAGAAGAAAATGATTTGCGCTATTTGATGCCTTCGTCTTGATATTTTTTCCAGCAAGAATAGCACATGCTTTCATAACTTTCGTCTCCGCCAATCACAACTTCATCACCTTTTGTGACAACTCTGTTTCCGATTATTCTTGCGTTCATTGTTGCTTTGGCTCCACACTTGCAAATGCTTTTAATTTCCATAAGACTTTCTGCAAGTTCAACAAGGCGTTTGCTTCCTTCAAAAAGTTCACCGCGAAAATTTTTCAAAAGTCCATAGCACAAAACAACTTTGTCATCACATGTCAATTGTTTCAGTTGGTCAATTTGCTCTGCGGTGCAAAACTGGGCTTCGTCAACAATGATAACTTTTGCGCCAAATTTGTTTGAAAGATCATAAAGATTCTCATCTTTTGAAAAAGCAATGCATTCTCTTGAAAGTCCAATTCTTGTGTGAATCACAATTTTTCCGTCAACCATGTCGCGGGTGTCAAGTGCTGGCTTCAAAAGGAGAACATCAAATCCTTTTTGGTTATAGTTGAAAGCAGTCATCAATGCTTGCGCGCTTTTACTGCAACCCATTGTTCCATATTTAAAGTAAAGTTTTTTCATGCGTTTTTCCTCGTTGCGAAAATTATAACATTTTTAATCTTTCTCCCCAAACAATTTACCAATCAAATTTCTTTTTGTACATTTTGTAAGAAAAAAAACAAAAACGCTAACTAACAAAAAACAACCACCAGTTAAATGGTGACTGCATTTTTAATTAAAGAGTCCTCATTTTCATTTTTTAATTTTTTCGCAATTTCATCATACATTTTAAATGTTGATTTTTTGTTTTCTGTTTAATTTATCAAGATATATAACTTAACAGACAACCGATAATTGAAGAGGGGCACTTTTTTTATATTTGATATTCTTATATTCTTGTTGGTTTTATTTATTTTATCTGCATCTTATAAAAGTGCATGTCACCGTTTGTGTTCTCTTGACTTTTAAACAATAAAGTGTTATCTTATTTTCAGTTCCGACCCCGTAGTAAAATGGATATTACAGAAACCTCTTAAGTATCGACTTGTACAAAATAAAAATCGCTAAACATCCCTAAAATACGGACAATTTGCGTTTACTTTAAACTCACACAAAACCAAAGTTCACCAAAAGTTTACACAACCTTAATAAAACCACCAATATGTGGCTATAGCTCAGCTGGATAGAGCGATCGCCTCCTAAGCGATAGGTCTGCAGTTCAAATCTGCATAGTCACACCAATTTACAAAGAAAAAAGACGGCTTTAATTAGTCGTCTTTTACGCTTTTTTTATATCTTTATAATACTTTTCGCCAAAATAGTCCACTATAAACATCATGCATGTATTTAATACAGAAATTTCGTTTTTTGAATTTTTTTGAGATAATTGTTTATCCAATATTAGCATTTGATTTGATATTCTATGATAATCATTAAAATCTGGCATTTCTTTTTTATTATTAAGAATATAGTTTGTCTTTGTTATATTTAATTTTGATAGTTTTTTAAAATGTCTTATTGTCATTTTATCTAATTTTTTTTTGTATCCATTCTTCTTTATATAATCCTTATAACTGTCACTGCTTAAATTTTCTAGAGAGACATGCCTAGAAAGATAATTTATTAAGTCAAAATTATTATGATCCCTTAATGACTCCATCATTGGATAATTAATATAAAGTTTACCGAACTCCGTTTCGTTATCAAACAAAGATGTCAGTTCTTTAATTTTTCTATCAGAATAAGCGGGCTCTTGTGGATCGAAATCAAATATTAAAAAAATTTCAGAAAAGTTTATATTAAGAATACTTCTCATCTTTTTGTTTGGGGCTATTTCTTTTAATATTTCAATAGTAGAAGTTAGTTCATCATATTCTTTAATCTTTTGATAAAGACTATAAATATTGCTTTTATAAGGATAAAATATAAGTTTTGTTTTTCTATCAAAAAACAATGCACCTATTTTATTAAACACTTCAACTTCTGTAGTTTCACCTTCTACTATTAAAAGAATATTTCTATTCTTCAAAGATACCGTTCCTGTACATTTTTTCCAGATTGTGAGCTTCTCTAATTTCTTTATCAGTGCAGTTGCAAAGGTTTTTTATTGAGTTGTTAGATAAGATGTAACAACAATCTGGTCTTGTAAGTTTATTATTGAGAAGTGAAGTGTTGTGTGATGTAACTACCGATTGAAAATTGTTTGCTTTGTTGATAGTATTTAATACATATTCCGCTGTTTCATAATGATAAAATGCATCAAATTCATCAAGATATAAGAAGCTTATTTTGTCAAATTCTAAGGACCAACAGTAAAATAATAATAAAGCATCTGTACCATTAGATGATATTAGGTTTAATGGATAAACATTATTTTTAAATTTTGCAACAATGTGTTTTGTATTATTAAGCATATCATTTATAAAACCCAAATCGTAATTTATGTCATTTTCCTTAAGAAATTTTGAAAACCCAGCCAAATTTTCTTCTGTTCCTATCATGTCTGCAAGAATTTCCGGATCTTTTTTATAGCCCGAAAATTCATTGCCGTTTAAACACCTAAACCAGAGCATATTATCAACAAACGTCATCATTTTACTTAAAATTGAATCGCTCCCTAGTATTGCGTTTCTATATATATACCTAATAATAGATTGGTCATTTCTATCAAGTTCAATATTTAATGTTTCTGTTCCTGGAATTTTTACATAATTATTTGATTGGTCCTCATGATTATAATTTACTAATTGTTCATTATTGATGTATAGTTTTTCATAAATCAATATTTGTGGTGCATACTTTTCGTATTCATATACAATTTCATCATTGCCAAACTGAAAATAATATTTAAAATAAACAGGGCTTCCCTTTGGTGAATCACCATGATTATATGCATATATGGTATTTAATTTCTTTTTTTCAGTAAGTTGCCAAGTTATATCAAATAATGCTAATCCCAAATTTGATTTACCAGTTCCATTCTTACCGTACACTAAAGATTTTTTAACAATTCCATCCTCAACTTGGTTAGTGTTAAAAGCATAATCTCTTGCATTTGATAAATCGAAAACCAATTTTTCTTTAAATCCTTTAAAGTTTTTAACCTCAAATTTTTTTAACATAAACTTTACTCCTTGATACATTTTATTATACTCCTTTTAACTTAGATGTCAAGCATTTACCGTAAAAAAATTACGGATATACTAAAAAGTATGACCATAATTTTTATATTATTACTATTTTTATATATTTTTGCGTAATAAATTTACGTTCAATATAATAGTAGCATACAAATTTGGGATTTGCACCAAAGTGTGACACATTTATTCAAATATTTTATTTATTACTTCGCTTGCATGTAAATCACTATTCTTTAGAAAGTGGCTGTAGAAGTCGCTGGTAGTTGAGGCTTTACTGTGGCCGGCTCTGGCTGATACAGTCTTCATATCTACGCCCGCCATTAGTTGCAATGTTATGTTTGTATGGCGAAGTGAGTGGAGTGTAACGGTTGGAAGTCCAGCTCTTGCTAGAGATTTCTGTAGCCATACTCGTAATAATCCTGGGCAAATGTCTTTGCCATCTTCTGTGCAAAAGAGTCTATCTGTGTCGCCAAGTCTATCGCCAAGATATTTTTTTGGTTTTGCCACCAAGCCTTGTATTCGTGTAAGTATTCAATAAGATTGTCTGGCATTGATATTGTGCGTTTTGAATTCTCTGTTTTTGGCTCTTTGGTGATTATTCCAAACCCAACTATATCTTGAACAGATCTTGCTATAGTCATTGTTTTGTTTTCAAAGTCTATATCTTTCCATTCAAGGCCTGCAAGTTCGCCACGTCTTATTCCCATAAAGAGTGCTATTAGCAAGGCATTTTTCCATCTTGGATTGTCTAGTTTATCTAGATACCCTGCTAGTTGCTTTGCTTCTTTATCATTAAGTATCTTGACTTCTTTTTTATGTCCTTGAATTGGCGCAATGTAATCACGAGATGCAAAGTTGTGTTCAACCAATCTTTGTCTTTTAGCATCGGCTAGAATTGTTGCCAATGTTCGCTTAAGTTTTAGTATAGTTTCTTTTGCGTACGGACGACTAATTACTTTAACACCAAACCACTCATCAAAGTTTAAGTTAAGTGCACTACATATTGTTTTGGCACTATCAATTCTTATTCCGTTGCCGACTGTAGCTGAATAATAGATTGATCTGGAGATGCCACTATTTCTAGTAGCATCAACCAGTTTTATGCAGTGAGATTTTAGATACTGAGTTAAATCTCGTTTGAGGATTGCATATCTTTGTTCATATTTCTTTGCCATCATTTCATCTAGGAAACCTTGCACCATGACTGGTGTTATTTGGTTGAGTTTAATATTTCCAAAGTATGCCTCAAACTTTCTAATATTATCTTTGCCTTTTATGTAGTAATTTAACGATCTAGTGTTTTTAATCTTTTCTAGCCACTTGTTGGCATAATCTATAAAGGTTATGTCGTTATCCATCGCAAGCATACCATTAAGTTGTTTTTTGAATTTATCTTCAAAGTCCAAGCAAACTCTTTGCAATTCTTTCTTTGCTTGAATTTCGGTTAATTCGTTCGGCTTTCTCCAACACATTGACTTCGCCACAAATTGTCCAGTTCTTAGATCTTTTGCTTTTACTTGTATTCTATACGATATTGATCCGTCATTTAGTTTTTTCTTTCTAACGCAAGCCATTTTATTTCTCCTTTTATCTAATAGTTACTTGTTCCATTGGTAGCTCATAGTCTTTGCTTTGCAAGAAGGCAAGCAGTGAATCGTAGTCAATTAATACTTTCTTTCCAGTTTTAATTGATCTAATTTTGTATCCATCTGCCAACTTTCTTATTAAGAATTCACTAAGTCCAGTGTATGGATCTTCTTGTTTAATCATTTGTAATGTTTCTTTAATTGTTCTTATTCTTTGCATTGTTCCTCCAGGTGCTGTCACTACCTAGACTTGTATTCTTATGCGAAACAAAAAGTACCGCAAAAGAGTACACAAGTCCAGTGAAACAGCAAAATTTATTCAAAATTAAACCTTATATCTTTGAATTCTTTTTACTTTGTTTCTGTTTGTCTTTATATTCTTGTTATTTTGGTCAAAATCGTGCCTTCTTTGATTTTTTGATAGTCCACTTGATAATTTATCCAAGTCAAGATTTATCGCTCCTAAAACTTGAAATGACGGCTTATGTTTTCACAAAATTGCCGACTGAAATATTACATGTTTGGACTATTTTGAATTAGATTTGATTATTTTTGATTTATATTTTGAAATCAAAAGGCACAAAAAGCCTTTATTTTCTTAACTTTTTAATAAAATTTTGAAAACTTTTTTGATTTTTGATTATGCGAAAATTTGCGTGCGACTGCCTGTCCGCTTATCAAGAACCTTTGGCTAGAGATTTGACCGCCCCTGGGGGTGTTGTGCATCCACCAGTTCTTTAAGTGTTGAGTCAATAGCTTCTTTAAACTTTTGACCATATTCTTTGGCAAGTATTCTAATGTTGGTTACATCAAATAGGATATAAGTATCTGTAATTTCATCTATGAATACTTTATCTTCTATAAACCCTTTATATAATGTTTCTCCAAAGTATAATCTAAGTTTAGCTAAAAGATTGTTATAAAGATTGTTCTTATCCAAATCATTCACGCGCGCGTTATCATGTATTATTTTAATTTTTTTAATATCATAATAATCTATTGTCAGCAGTCCGTTACCTGCATCATTGAAGCCAATTACCGATAGGTCAAAACCAGTAGGTAACTTGTTGCCGAATAACACATCAAAATCTACTTCAAGATACATTTCTCTTTTAAGTTCGGAAAGCCTGTTTAAGACGCCAAGCTTTTCGAGTTTTGTTATGATATTTCTAATTTGTCTTTCCTTAATACCTAGTATTGGCAAGTCATCCATTATCTTCTTGTAAGTTAGTTTGAAATACCACTTTCCATCAAGTCTTTTGCTTCTCATATTTCCACTACTAATAAATTGTTCAATGTAATCGAGTAGTAGGATCTCTTTAAGATTTAATCTCAGTCTAAGTAATGTTTCTTGCGGGAAGTTAAATATTTTTGGTCGCATAGATCACATGCTCCTTTTGTATGATTTTTGTTTTCATTTTTATCTCCTTGTTTTAGATTTTTTGTATTCACAAAGATTGATCAATTCTTTGCTTTAGCATATATTTTAACGAAGTCTGCAGCCCTTCGATAAAACCTGGTTTAGTGAAAAATAGATGGGAGCATTTAGCCTTTAACTACTTTTCGATGTAATTTTAGCAACCCCGCTGGTTCACCATTTGACCTAGCGGAAATTATTTTTAAGAAAATTTTACAATGTACGTTGTAAACACATCTTTGACAGCGGAAAAAGTTTTTTGTTTTTTATGCCAAAATTTTACTATTTAGGGTATATCATCATTTGATATACCTAAAATATTTTTTTAAAAATTATAGTTCTTAAATTCATCTATTTGACGACATAAAAAAAGAGATACTTTTTGCAAGTATCTCTAAAAAAAATATTGATTATATATGCAAGGTGTCACACGTATCACACGTGTCACACTTGTGATACTAGTGTAAAGTGACACCTAAACCTCTTTTACCTTTTGGTATTTTTGCGACTTTTTATGTATTTTTAAGTGTGACACCTTGTGACACCTTGATTTTTAAGGTATCACACTTATTTTATTGATAAAACCCTTTATTTGTCGGTGTTTTAGGCTATGTGTGACACCTTGTGATACGTGTGACACCCTATATCTATGTTTGAATATTTATTATTTATTTTTTGGAGTTTTGGAGTATACGTTTGTACTCTCATGTGAGCAAAAAAATAATTTCTTTTTTATTTTTTCTATAAAGGTGGGTATGTTTTTCTAAAATTTACTCCAAAACTCCAGAATTGCAATAAAAAAGAACGGATTTTATTCCGTTCTTAGTATTAAAAAATAATCTTATTAGCTTTATTTTTCATTAAATATAAAATCTAAGATATGTTTCACTATTTTTGCATCAGGATTTTGTTTCATATCATAAATTCTTAAGCCATAACAACCTTTATTTTTTCCTCTTAATACAGGGGTTATATTAATATGAAGAATATTTTGTAGTTCTAAATAATTATTTAAAGTTGTAAAATCTGCTTTACTTTCATAAATAATACTCCACATTTTAGACATTCTTTCATGTGCAACCCAATGGTTTGAAGAGTCTATTCTGACAACAGAAAGATATTTGTTGACATATTTTAATGAATCATTGCTCATTATCCATCCTCGATAAGTGGTGCCTGAATTATAATTATTGATTTCGTTTTTTATTTCTTCTAATGTCATATTAGCTCCTATATTTGATTTCTTTAAATACTTTTTGAAATAGTAACTGTTCTAACAAATCTTTTATTTGCTTGGCAACCTTACTGGATTTTATTAGTGTACCAATTTCAATATTTCCTTGCAAGCCATGATATGACAAATTCGCTGAAGAAACTAATGAAATTTGATTGTCAACTGAAATGATTTTTGCGTGTAAGGCAGCCATTTTATCAACATTTTTATTAAAAACATAAACTCTTAAATATTTCCCGATGTAGCACTTCAACTTATTTTCCAATTCAGTATTTTCGAATTCGTTCAAATATAATTTTACCAAAATCCCTTTTTGGCTTTTATTAATAATCTTATCAATAAAAATATCAAAATAATTTGATATACTGTATCCAGTCATTATGATTTGTTTTTGTGCTGAATTAATAAGTTTTTCCACTTGTGAATACGTGGTTAAATTTTTTAATTTAAACGAATTTGGGGCGGTCACTGTAAGATCTGTATTATCTTGATTATTAAGAGAAAGGTTCTTAAAAATATCTATAATTGAATTACATTCATCATCGTTTAGATAGGGGAATCTATGCTTAATTGCTATTTTAGTACTTTCAAATGAAGGATCCTTACCAAAAAGTGATATGTTTTCATTTTGAAACTCATTAATAATAAAACTATCATTTATATTTTTAATTGACATAATTTTTCTACCAGTCCTTTAAAAAACGAATCATTTTCTCTTCCACTTAAAGGAATTATTAACCCTCTATCTAGCATTCTATTTCCATTTTCACAAGCCGTTTCTGGGATCATGCAGCAAGAATGACAAGCAGCTCCGTTTGAGGTGTCATCATCAGGAAGATTATGTAGGCACTCTGGATCATTTGTGCAAGCCAGAGCTTCTTCAAACGCTTCTTTCATAATAGGAAGTAAATTATGTATTTTCCCAAGCTCAACAAGTCCACCCAGACTTCCTTCGCGATCAGAACTTCCCGTATAAAGTAATATCCCTGACATATCATCGCCGCAATAGATCCTCTCTTTTATTGCTGAGGAAGAGTAGCCTGATTTAAGTGACATTTGCTTTATTAATAAGTGAGAGAATGTGTGTAAAAGAACATATTTAACATCTTTAATATATTTAATGGTCCATCCTCTGGAAGCACAATAATTTTTATAGGTATTTATATAAAGTTTTGATAATTGTTTGATATTTGATTTTGAAAGCCAGTTATTAATGGCATTATTATTAAACTCAATAAATACACCTTCTCCATTTATTTCAACACCTGGCAGCCATCTTTCAGTTCTTCCTTTTGATAAATAAACTATGTTTTTTTGCTCATCAGCATCTGGGTCAGGAGCTTCCACGCGCATATAACCCAATAATACCATAACTTCTCTTAAACGTGTTATATTAATAATTCTAGAAAAGTATTCTTTTAAATCTTGTGGTATATTAATTTCTTCTTCCGCTTTAAAATGTTTTTTATTTGTTTGGTATGTTGGATCATCAAAGTGGGTAATAGCTTTATATTCCATAGTTTTTATATCAGTAAACTCTTTTATATTTGTCTCTCGCAACTTTATAGCTTCATCAAACTCTTTTCTGGTAAATTTTTCACTAAAATATTCATTAAATATTTTATCTTCGGCATCTGCAACACCGAATTTTTTTAAATCTAGTATTGTTTTATAATGTTCATCTAAAAGATTATAAATAGGATTAATCCATGGCGGAATGGATATGGCACTTCTGATAACGGGGAAATAAACATTTGAAGCTCCTCGTTGAGAAGGTATGACTGACTGATTACATTTTTCGTTTTTTACTGTAGGTCTAAATGGATGATGGCCTTGACAACACAATTCAACAAAGTTATCTTCTTGTGTTGCTCCACTTAAGCTTCTTTTGGCTCCACAATCAAGACATTCAACCCACATATCAGCCAAAGTAGATGTATTTCCACTAGAAGATAATTTTAAATTCTTTCCACTGCAATTATTATTGCCTCTGTGTACCCACCAAGACCAAGGGAAATCACTTAAATGACCAGATTCGCAAGTTAGTAAAAATCTAGATGGATATGCTTTTTGGTTGCAATAAGGACATGTAGGACCAAATTTAACATATTTTTGAATATCAAAATTGTTTCTAATATCAAATAGCCTTTGACATTTGTAATTTGAACACACATGAAAATACGGAAATGATATAACTGGAATATCATTCATATTTGTAGTCCGTGGAGAGTAGAAACAATCAACTTGTAAATATGAAGAGAGTCTAGTATCGTTTATTTTTTTTCCTTTTTCTTTCCAATAATTGATGTCTAAAACGGAAACTGAATCTTTCATAGAATCAATAATTGCTCCAGGGCCAAATGTTGTTATTAATTGATTTGGGCGAATTTCTCCAAGTTTGTTATAAAAATCTTCCATTAGTCCTCCTCCCAGTAATACATTGAAGCACTAGCTTCAACCTCTCTCATTGAATTTAAAACTGGTTGTTCATTTAATTGTGTAGGTTGACCATAGTATTGCATTAATCTGCCATATTCATTGGTATTATATACGTAATACTTTAAATCTTTATCTGTCCGTGCTCTCTGTTTCCATTGATCAATAAATCTTTCTATTTCTTGCAATGTTTCAGCTTGAGCAGAAGGGTTTACTATCATTAACCTTTCGAGAATTATAGTTTCAATTTGGTTAAGTTCATCGCTAGTTAGGTTCACAATTTTAGAAGCACCATCATTTTCTGAATAATTTGGATATAAAAGTCTTATTGCGGAAATAATCAATGCAGCTAAAACTCTATCTCTTGCTCGTGCAGAGAAAGGAGTGGCTGTTGTTCCTTCAACAAATCTGTAAATTTGTGAGTGATAACCTACAAAATTTTCATAATGAGATAAATCTCTAGGTCTATATGGATTATAAATCGTAACAACTAATCCAGGAAATTTTCGCCCGATACGGCTTGTTGCTTGAATATATTCAGAATTTTGCTTTGGCTGACCAGTAACCGTCATTAAACCTAATCTGTCGACATCCATACCTACAGCAATCATATTTGTTGCAATAGCAGTATCTAAACATCTTTTATCACTAAATGGATATTCTAATTGCTGTAACAATTTACTAATTTCACCAGCGTTTTTTCTAGATGTAATTTCTATATTTTTTGATGCAAACAATTGACGTGTTTTTGAATATTTATATCTATTTTTAATTCTATTTATTCTTTTTGGTATGTCGTCTTGTAATAAACGGACAGTACCGCCTAATTCACGAACACTATTGAAATAGCCAATTAGTGTATAATACGGGTCAATCCATTTTTTACATTCTTCGTCTTGACTTAATTCAAACGCCTTTTGCAGTAGCACAGCATAAACTCTTAACTGTGTTGTTTTCATAGATTGTCCAAAGGCGCTAATGCCTACATATTTTCTAAAAGGATTTTCAGCTAAGTCTAATTCTTTGATAAAAAAACTGTCTCTAATATCAAATCCATTTGATGGAAATTTTGAAAGATTTTTTCTACCATACAGACATTTTGTTTGTTCATTAGCATTTTTAATAGTTGCTGTAGATACTACATATTTAGGTTTGATTTCTACGCCATTTAAATTGTACGAGCAAAGTTTATCAACCATTGTTTCGTATGCACCATAAATGGTCCCTAGTGGGCCAGTAATTAAGTGTAACTCATCTTGAATAATTAACTCTGGTGGCAAGAATGGTTTTATATTTATAGATTTTTTTTCTGGGTTTTTACCTATTGCACAATATCCTTTAACGGATTTATGAGAAACTCTTCCAAATAAGTTGTTCACCTCAACTTTCCAAGGTAACGTTGCAAATTTATCAACAGTTGATAAGATTACTGTTGGACACTTTGCATATATTTCTTCATCAACTAAATAAACAGGAATCGCTAAGCGATGATCTCTGTATTTATAAAACATACATTTATCATCATGACAATAAATTTCTATTTTACGATTTTCATAATCAATACAATAGTCTTTTTCATCAAGCTCAGTCCCACACAAAGGACAGGTTAGTAATTGTTTGTATAATAAAGATCGTTTGCCATTCCCAGCAACATCTTCTTTCAATTCGTCAAATTTATTTGGTGTAACATTGCCACCGACCCAAAAGCCGATAGAAAAAGGTTCTTTACCATATTTAGGAGAACTTGGATTTTTTATCTCTTCATTATTTCTTTCAATTTCTGCCGCAACAATCATTTTTGTTAAACGGTCCCTTTGTTGAGTCGTAAGCAATCGCAATGTATATCTCAATATAACAGAAACACCGCCATCACAGTTATAGTTCCCTATGTCTTTCTTTAATCTTCTTAATGCTATGGTAAATGCAATAAGTCCCAGATACGCCTCTGTTTTTCCGCCACCTGTAGGGAAGTATAGCAAATCAACAATTTTTCTATCTTCTGATTGTGGTTTTGCTATAGATTCAATGTTCATTAAAATAAAGGCTAATTGGAAAGGTCTCCAAGAAAAATTATTCGTTTCTATTCTTGGATCAACAAAATCAGATAAAGAACATTCAATTTGTTTACCTTTATTATCTTTTTTGCCATGTTTTTTAGCAAAATTTTTAATTGCATTTTGTAAAAACATAACTCTATTCATAAAACAAAAAGCATCTCTTATTTGCCCATCTGAATAAATTAAATCAATGCCTTTTTTTATTCGTTGTAAGGATTTCTTACAATTGTTTATAACTGTTTTGCCTTCATTGTTTCTAAATTGTTCATTCTCCATTTTAGGTGAATTTTCCAAGTTGGTAATTATCCAATTTTGATATTCATTAAAAAGGTTTAATAAGCGAGCATGTATTTCTTCGTTTTTTGTAGGATTTATCATATTTGAAGTAGAAAAAATGTTTTTTTCAAAGCATAATAAATCTGCGCTAACTCCAGGAATTTCATATTCTGGTATAAAAGTGGTTCCAATAGAATAAGCGGATGAAATGTCTTGATTTTTCCAAATAGCTGCGCAGCCACGTCCTCTTGCAAAAATAGGTCTTTGTTCATAGTAAAATTCATCTTGAGCTAATCTGTCTCTACATAGATGTTCTGGTATAAAAATTGATTGATTGTTTTCTTCAGAAACAGAGAATTCTGTTTGAAAAATAATATCATTTAGTTCGCAGTCACTTTTTTTCTTGTTGTTATACATGTGTATTGAAATAAGTGCGTAACCATTTTTTAAGTTGATTTTTGTATAATGTATTTTTATACTTTGATCAATATTTAATGGAATATCTTCGTTATTTTTGTCAGAAGACAAATTTAATATTATTGTATCATTCTGAGGCAATCTTTGATATTTATATTTTTCTTTTTCTTTTCCATCTTTATCTAAATAAGGTTCTTTTATTTTATTATAAATACCCCAAGAACAGTTTATTTTTAGTTTTGTAGGTTTATCTTTGATATAAAAGCTTACACCAATAGAAGATTGTTTTTGAAAATTGCTAGGTATTATCTGGTTGTCATCATCCTCATCCATTGTTGAGAAATCACCAAGATCTTCATTGTCATCCAATATTTGCTCTGTTAATGAATCATTTTCTATGGTTCTTGCATCTCTTGGATATAAAATTCCTATCAAATATGCATATGCTGGACTTTCATCAAGAATTTCTTCAGGGGCTTCTGGACCAATTAAATCTACTTTAAGGGCATCAATAAGACTATTTCTTAATTGAGCATATTTTTGTTTATCATTCATTTACACCTCCTCAACGGGCTCAGATAATCCCAAAATAAATTTACAAGTGTTTCCCGTTTTAATGTTATTATCCTTTATTAGACAGTATACCCAAGGTTTGTTATCTGGGTCAATTTCAGTTGCATACTTACACCATTTTTTAGCCTCTTGTGCCTTTGCAACAACTTCTGGATTTTGAACTTCATTGGAGGCTTTTACTTCAACCATATATTTTTTATCTTTTGTTTCAACTAAAAAATCTGGGTTATATTGAGATCCTGCTTGCCAGAAAATACCCATTTGATTGAGTGGAGGTTTGATCCATTTAATAACATCTGTATCTTCTTCTAAAACTACCGAAAAAAGTCTTTCACTATCGCTATCAAAGCTATTCTCTTCGTAATAAGATTTTTTATATCCATTAAATAAATATCTTTCGATTTTGTTTTTTTCTTGAATTTGCGTCTTATAATTTACAACTCCATCAACTTTTACAGTTTTGGTGAAAGATTTGAAAATTAGCAGGTTTTTCTGTTTGCTACAAATTTCTTTTGTTTCTACTTGAGCATTTTTATTTATTTGATTAATAATATCTTCAGTAATATTAAATATTTCTTTTATATTTTTGAAAATGTTCAATATTTCAAATTGCAAACTATTCATCTTAACTTTTCCTTGAAATATTTTTGAATAATTCAACCGTTA
>ERZ857629.781-NODE-781-length-40512-cov-6.923746_pt1 | contig 40512 bp, 64 predicted proteins | sample MGYA00519700_ERZ857629 | MGnify/ENA primary metagenome ERZ857629 (study PRJEB31778, sample SAMEA3449351) | human gut metagenome | biome: human gut; feature: human-associated habitat; material: faeces | place: United Kingdom | collected 2010/2012 ... | reverse complement strand
TATTAAAGAATTTGGCTTTAAAGTTCCTATTATTATTGATAAAGACAATGTAATAGTAGCTGGACATACGAGATATAAGGCTGCTAAGAAATTAAAGTTAAAATCAGTACCATGTATTAAAGCTGATGATCTAAATGAAGAACAAATTAGAGCATTTAGGTTGGCTGATAATAAAACTGGTGAAATTGCTGAATGGGATTATAATATTTTAAATTTTGAGATGGAAAACATATCAGATATTGATATGTCTTTATTTCATTTTGAAATTGAAGATATAGAAGATAATTTCAATACTGATTTTGAATTGCCTGATGGAGATACACCACAAACAAGAACCATTACACTTTCATTAGCAGAAGAACAATATCAAATATGTATGAATTGTATTGATTATATACAAGAAAATAATTTAATTAATCATACCTTTGATAATGCTAATAAAAGAAGTAATTCATTATTTGAGGTGATTTACCAATGGGCAGAGCAAAAGACATTACTGTAAAAGTAATACCTAGTAAGATAGCAAATAACTTTATTAGGAAACATCATTATTCAGGCAAAGTAGTAAGCAATAGTAAATTACACTTTGGTGTATTCCTAGATAATAAATTACATGGTGTTATGAGTTATGGAAGTAGCCTTGATAAATCTAAAATTATTGGATTAGTAAAAGGCACTAAATGGAATGAGTTTTTAGAACTTAATAGAATGGCTTTTGATGATGTACTACCTAGAAATAGTGAAAGTAGAGCAATAAGTCAAAGTATTAAGCTGATAAAAAAGAATGCACCTCATATTAAATGGATCATTAGTTTTGCTGATGGTTGTCAATGTGGGGATGGAACAATATATAGAGCAAGTAATTTTGTTTTAACTGGAATTAAAAAAAATGAAGCACTATATAGATTACCTAGTGGTGAAGTAATACACCAATTAACATTACAAAGTAGTCCTAAACAGCCTAGACCAGAATTAGGGGGTAAATGCTTATATGATGTAAGCGGTGGAACATATTCAATTAAAAGATGGATTGAATTAAGTGGTGCAGAAGTAGTAAAGGGTTTTCAATTAAGATATATCTATTTTATAGATAAGAGTTATAAAGAAAAATTAACAGTTCCTATTATTCCATTTAGCAAAATAAATGAAATAGGTGCTGGAATGTATAAAGGTAAAAAAAGATAAGAAAAGACATTTTAAGACTTTCTTTTATTAGTGTTAAGTAGTATCACTGATACAGAAAGAGAGGAAAAAATGTTAAATCAAATAATTTTAGTAGGTCGTATCACTTCAGACCTAGAAATAAATGAAGTAGAAAATAGAAAGGTTGTTACAATAACTCTAGCAATACCTAGAAGTTATAAAAATGAAAATGGGGAATATGAAACAGACTTTGTACCAGTTACATTATGGAACGGAATTGCGGAGAGCACTTGTGAGTATTGCAAAAAAGGAGATCTTGTAGGAATCAAAGGAAGAATACAAACTAGTGAAGATAAAATAGAAATTGTAGCTGAAAAAGTAACATTTCTATCAAGCAAAAAATCAGAAGAAGCCTAAAAAGGCTTTTTTAATTTACACATGAAAGAAGGTGATAATGTGGCAAGGCCAAGACAACCTATTGAACTTATTGAAGCAAAAGGTAAAAAACATTTAACTAAGGCCGAAATAGAAGCAAGAAAAAATTCAGAGTTAAAAGTTGATTTAAAAAATGTTTGTGTTCCTGATTATCTACCAGCAAAATTACAAAATGAGTTTAAAGAAATAGCTTCTAAACTTCTTTATGTTGGTGTTATGACAGAACTTGATGAAGATTGCCTTGCTCGTTATCTACTTTCAAAACAAAGTTATCTAAAATATACAAGTATGCTTAATAAAGCAACTCAACAAAATAGGATAATTGAGATGGAAAAGTTAATGACTATGCAAGATAAAGCATTTAAACAATGTCGGGCGAGTGCTAATGATTTAGGTTTAACGATAGCTTCTAGGTGTAAATTGGTAATGCCTGAAACAAAAGAACCACCTAAAGAAAATAAATTTGCTAAGTTTGGTGGTTAGGATGTCTAAAATAGATAGAGTTACTGAATATGCAGAAAGAGTTGTTAATGGTGAAATAATATGTGGTCATCTTCATTATCTTGCTTGTAAAAGACATATAAATGATTTACAAAGACAAAATACAGAAGATTTTCCTTACTATTGGGATATTAAAGCAAGTGAAAGAATACTTGAATATGCTGAAACATTAACAATTGCAGAAGGTGGAATACCTAGACCAGTTAAATTAATTGGTTCACAAATATTTGATATTGGTTGTAGGTTTGGATGGAAAAAGAAAAATGGTTTTAGAAAGTTCAGAAGAAGTTATAAATCCGAAGCTCGTCAAAATGGTAAAACTTTTGAGAATGGTATTATTGGAACTTATATAGGTAATTTTAGTGGTTATAATTATGGTAAATTATTTACGGTTGCTACTAAAAAAAGACAAGCTAGATTAGCATGGGAAGAAATGGCCAAATTCATACAAGTTGATGAAGATTTACAAGAAATGTTTGAAGTAAAAGATTATAAATCAACAATCATTTGTAACTTAACTAATTCAACTATTGAGGCTTTATCTAAAGAGGCTGGTTTAGATGATGGTTTTAGATCTATATTTAGTTCAATAGATGAAATTCACCAACATAAAGATAATAGAATTTATAAAGCAATTTATAATGGTACTGGTGCATTAGATGAAACTTTAGTAAGTATGATTACTACAAGAGGATTTGATATAAGTCCTGAAAGTTTTAGTTATGAAATGGATAACTATGCAGTAAGAGTTCTTGAAGGTACTGTAACTGCAGAAGATTTCTTTGTAGATATATATGCACTTGATAAAGATGATGATATGTGGGATGAAAGCAATTGGATTAAAGCTAATCCTTATTTAGCAAGTACTGAAAAAGGACTTGAAACTTTAAGACAGGATGCACAAACTGCTAGAGATATGGGCGGTAGTGATTTAAGAGATTTTATCACTAAACGTTTAAATAAATGGGCAAGGGATGAAGATACTCAATTCATTGATTTAGAAAAATGGAAAGAGTGTGAATCAACAAAAACCCTTGAAGATTTTAAAGGTGAAGCTTGTTATTGTGGAATAGACTTATCAAGCGGAGGAGATTTAACAAGTATTGCTTTAGAATTTCATAAAGATGATAAGTTTTATTTATATTCACATTCATTTATGCCAAAAGGCAGATTACAAGAACATATAGAGAGTGATATAGCACCATATGATATTTGGGTAAATAACGAATTATTAACTGTTACTGGTGGAGTAAATGAGTACAAGAATGATTATAAATTCATCATCGCTCATTTAAAACAAATAATAGAAGAATATCAGTTAAACATTAAAGCCATTGGTTATGATCCTCATAATGCCGATGGTTTTTTAAGTGATTTAGAAGAGTTGGGTATTCCATTATTGGAAGTTACTCAAAGTGCTAAATTCTTAAATGATGCAACAGTTGATATGCAGCTTAATGTTAAATCTGGAGTAATTGAATATAACAAATTTAATGAATTGTTATCATGGAGTTTTAGCAACGCTAAAGTAGTTGCTAATTCATTTGGTGAAATAAAAGTTGATAAAGAACCTAAAGCAAGGACTAAAAGAATAGATCCAGTTGATGCTTGTATAGATGCTCATGTTGCTTACATGAAGTTTAAAGAAGATATAAATCTAGATGCAGAAATGGAAAGTTATTTAGAAGCTATGGGTTGGAATTAGAAAGAGAGGTGAGAAAATGAAAATATTTAATAAGTGGGAAATAAAAAAGGTTAAAAATAGTGTTGGTGCTGATACTTCTGAATGGCTTAAATTAGCTGATTTTTTAGGTATTGATAAAAATATGGATAAAGATGCACGATCAGAAGCTACATATTTTGCTTGCTTAAAAATATTAAGTGAAGCAGTTGGTAAACTTCCATTAAAACTATTACAAAAGACTAAAAAAGATGGAGTAATAGAAGCAACTAAACATCCTTTATACAATGTTGTAAGGAATAGGCCTAATAGATTTATGACTTCAACAACATTCTGGAGTACAAATGAATATTATAGAGATCATTTTGGAAATGCAGTATCAATGATAGTTGGATATGGAAAAGAGATGCAGTTAATACCATTAGATTATTCAAAGTTAGAGATTTGGTATGATGATGGAAAATTATTAAGTGAAATTCCTGATGTTTGGTATTTATATAATGCTGGTGAAAAGTATTATAAATTATCAAGCGAACAAGTATTACATTTCAAGACTTCAATAACTGAAAATGGAATTAAAGGTTTAAGTGTTAGAGAAATATTAAAATCAACAATTGAGGGAAATAAAAAAGCTCAAAAAATGCAAAATGCATTATATGATACTGGATTTACTGCAAAAGCAGTTGTTCAATATACTGGTAGTTTAAATGATGAGAATGTAAAGAAATTCCTTCAAAACATTGAAAATTATGCTAAAGGAAATGTTGATGCTGGAAAAGGATTAGTACCAATTCCATTAGGTTCAACATTAACACCATTAAATACTAAATTAGCAGATAATGAATTTTTAGAGTTGAAAAAATATAGTGCTTTACAAATTGCTGCAGCATTTGGTATTAAACCAGTACAAATTAATGATTATTCTAAGTCAAGTTATGCTTCAAGCGAAAATCAAAACTTGGCTTTTTTAGTTGATACATTGCTATTTATCTTAAAGCAATATGAAGAAGAATTAAATTATAAGTTATTAAGTGATCTAGAACTAAAACAAGGTTATTTCTTTAAATTTAATACTGGAATGTTGTTAAGAGCGGATATGAAAACTCAAATAGAAAGTATTACTCAAGCAATTAGCAATGGATTATATACTCCAAATGAAGGTAGAGCATATTTAGATTTAGAAGCTAAAGATGGTGGAGATAGTCTAATAGTAAATGGTTCAATGATTAGAGTTGAACAAGTTGGCTCACAATATGGAGCAAATAAAAATAGTTCTAACGGTTCTACTGAACCTTTAGATAAAAAAGTTGATGGTGAAGGAGGTGATGAATAATGAAAAAGAAGTTTTACGAGTTCAAAAACATAACTTCATCAGAGGCTGACTTGTTTGTATATGGCGAAATTGTACAAGAAAAGTCTGTTGATTGGTGGACTGGTGAAGAGAGTCAAACTGATGTTGGATTAATGGATTTTAAAGAACAACTTGATAGTATCGGTAATGTTCAAAAATTAAATTTATACATTAATTCACCAGGAGGTGATGTTTTTACTGCTTCAACAATGATTAGTATGTTGCAAAGAGTCAAAGACAAAGGAACGACTATTAATGCATATGTAGATGGATTAAGTGCAAGTGCTGCTTCATTTTTAATGATGGTAGCAGATAATGTTAATCTTTATAAAAACTCTACTGTAATGGTACATAAACCTATGTCATTTGCTATGGGTAATGCTAATGATATGCAAAAAACAATTGATGCATTAAATAAAATTGAAGAATCAGTAATGATGCCTATGTATATGAACAAGTCAAAAGTTAGTGAAGAAGAAATAAAATCACTTATTGATGCTGAAACTTGGTTAAGTGCTAAAGAAATGGATAAATATTTCAATGTTACTTTACTAGATGAAGAAAAAACAGCAGTAGCAAGTATATCTAGTAATTTGTTCAAAAATTACAAAAATATACCTGATTTTATTAAAAATTCATTAAAACCAGTGCAAAATGAGGAAAAAACCGAAGAAAATGCACAAAAAAATGAAGAAATAGAGCAAAAAGAGCAAAAAGAGCAAAAAACTAGCGAAAATGAACCTATTTCAACAGAAAACCAATCAAAAGAAGAAGAAATAAAGGCCAAATTAAAAATGGTCGATATCTCATTAAAATTAAAAAAATATTAAAGAAAAGGAGAGTGAATAAATGAGATTAAGAGTAATCGTTGATAGATTAAAATTAACTAAAGAAAATCTAGAATACGGATATGGAAATGAATTTGATGTATCAGTAGAAAGAGGAATAGAAATCTTAAAAACAACTTTTAATGGTAATCCAGTAGTTGAATTTGTAAGTTCTGATGAAAATCCTAAAACTGATGAAGAATTAATTGCTGAAAAAGCAAAATTAGAAGCTCAAGTTAAGGAATTAACAGAAGCTAACGAAACTCTAATTGCTGAAAAAGCAGAATTAGAAGCTCAAGTTAAGGAATTAACAGAAGCTAATGAAACTCCTGAAAATGAAGGAGAAGTAGAAAATAAAAGTAAAAAAGGTGCTAAAAAAGAAGGAGAGGATAAATAATGAATAAAAAAATGAGAGAAATTAAAGCACAAATTGAAGTGTTAAAAGATGAAGCAACAAAATTATTTGAAGCAAAAGATTTAGATGGTGCTGAAAAGAATTTAGCTGCTATTGATGATTTAGAAAGAGAATATAAACTTGCTGAAAAACTATTTCAAGGTGAAAAAGAAGAAGTAACTGATGAAGTAGTTAATAAAGTAAAATCAGTAAATAAAGTAAAAGCATTTGCTGATAACATTAAAAGTATTAGAAATACAATGTCTGTAGGTACAGATACTGATGGTGGTTATACAGTACCAGAAGATGTATTAACTGATATTGAACATTTAAAAGAAGCTAAAAAATCTTTAAAAGATTTAGTTTCAGTTGAAACTGTTACTACTATGAGTGGTAAAAGAACATATAAGAAAAGAAGTTCATTAACTGGATTTAGTACAGTTGGAGAAGGCAATGCTATTGGACAAAAACCTACTCCTAAATATGACAGAATGTCTTATACAATTAAGAAAAGAGCTGGTATTTATCCAGTAACAAATGAATTATTTGATGATAGCGATGCTAACATCTATAATGAATTAACTACATGGATTGCTGATGACAGTAGAGTAACTGATAATATAAATATCCTTGCAACAATCAATAAAAAAGCAAAAGAAAAATTATCAGGATTAGATGATGTTAAGAAAGCATTAAATGTAACTTTAGGTCAAGCATTTAAGCCAACTTCAAAAGTAGTTACTAATGATGATGGATTACAATACTTAGATACTTTAAAAGATAAAGATGGTAAGAATCTTTTAAGTGCTAGTCCTGCTGATCCTATGAAATTAGTTTTAGCTGCTGGTGCATCTATTATTCCAGTTGAAGTATTCCCAAATGATGATATTTCAAGTACAGATGTTTATACAAAAACAAGTGATACAGAAGTAACTGTTGGAAAAACTTATTATACAAGAACTGGTTCAGGAACAGCCGAATCACCATATGTATATACAGAAGTAGCAGAACCTGCAAAAGCAAATCTTGGTAATTATTATGAAATCACAGCATATCAAGTTCCAATGATAATTGGTGATTTAAAAGAAGGTATCAAATTCTTTGATAGAAAGAAATTAAATATCATGACTTCAAATACTGCAGTAGTTGGTTCTGGTGATGGTCAAATTAATGCATTTGAAGATGATATGACATTATTTAGAGCTATTCAACGTGATGACGTTGAAACTCGTGATGAAAAAGCATTTGTTAATGGTTATATTGAAATTTCAACAGTAGCTTCTGCTTAATAGGAGGTGTTTTAAATGCCTACAATAGATGAAGTAAAAGACTATTTAGGAATTGATTATAATGATGATGTTTCAAATAGAAACATTAAGAAATATATGAGTGTAGCAGATAGTTGGTTAAAAGGTGCTATTGGAGAAAATTATCCTAGAAATGATGAAAGGGCTAAACAATTAGCTCTTTTTGTCATTGAGGATTTATATGATAGAGGTTCATATTCTGTAAAAGAAAATAGTAATATTGAAAAAATGAAAAATGACTTTGTATTACAACTTCAATGTGAAGGTAGAGAATAATGGCTAGTTATAATAAACCAATACTAATTCAAAAATTAGATGTAAATACTGAAAAATGGAGTGATTATTATTTAACACATGCAAATATTAATAAAGCAAGTGGTAAAGAATATTTTAATGCTTCATCAAATATCAGTAGTTCAACATATAACTTTAAAGTTAGATATTGCGAAAAATTAAAAGAGTTATTATTCAATACTGAAATATATAGAGTTGTTTATGAAAGTCGTTGCTATGATATTAAAAATATTGATAGATATGGTGAAAGCAAAACAGAATTAACTATTATAGGTGATTATAATGGCAAGACTTATACACTTTGATAGATTAAGTGAAGAAATAAATAATGAACTAAAATTATATAGTTCAGAAGTTGTTGCTGGAATGAAAAAAGCCAATGATAAGTGCATGAAAAAATTTGTAGAAGATACAAAAAGAGATGCACCTAGAGGTCGTAGGCAAAAATATTATAAAAACATTACTAGCAAAACAGCTTTAGATACACCTAATCGAAAAGTTAATACATGGTATGTTAAAGATCCAGAATATCGACTAACTCACCTAATAAAAAATGGCCATGTTACTAGAAAAGGTAACAGAACCAAAAAAAATGATTTCATTGATAAAAATTATGAGAAGTTGGAAAAGAACTTTGAAAAGGAAGTGAAGGAGGTTATCCAAAATGGACATTAAAAAATGGTTTGAAGATGGAACAAAATTATCCATTAAAGAGAATCGTTTAAGAAAGATAACTTCTCTTCCTTTTAATATTTTTATTGATGATAAATATTATAGAGGTGCGGATTTTAAAAATAATATTATAGAACACAATGTTACTATTGAGCATTATAGTGAAACTATTAATACAGAAGATGAAATAACAATAGAAAACTTTTTAAACAAAGAATCAATACACTTTGAAAAAAATAGAGATTGGCTGCAAGATGAAGAAATGTGGGTAACACTCTATGAATTAGATACATTTTTAGAAAAAGTAAGAAAGGAAGGTAATTAAAAATGGGTAAAAGAAGTAATGAAACAATCACTTTAGGTAGTGGTAAATTATTCTGTTTAAAATTTGAAAACAGTATGTATCTTAAAACAGTTGATAAAACAATTCAATCTGGAAAAAAATATTATACAAAAAAATCTAGCGGAGATGGTTATGAAGAAGTATCTTCACCATCTGCAGATAGTTTAGGTACATACTATGAACTTGTAACTGGTATTCCTAGTGATGCCTTATTAGAGCAAGAAGAAAATAGACTTGCTTGGATTAAAGGAGGAGCTTCACTTGAATATAGTGGAGAGTTCTACGATGCTAAAGATGATTTAGGAATGGTATCAAAAAGAAAATTAACAACAGAAGATGTTAAATTAAAATCAGGTATCATGACTTGGAATGGCGAAGTTCTTAAAAAATTATGCTCTACTGCAAGAGTAACAGAAAAAGATGGTGAAAGAACTGTTAAAATTGGTGGAACTGGTAATGATGATGGAGCAGTTTATATTTTTCACTTCTTACATGAAGATCCAGTTGATGGCAATGTAAGAATTACTATTGTCGGACAAAATACAAGCGGATTTACATTACAATTTGCTGCAGATGCTGAAACAGTAATTGATGCAGAAATTAGTGCTGTTGCTGGTAAACTTGATAATACTGGAACACTTGTAATTATCAAAGAAGAAATAGATGCTACTGCTTAGGAGGTATTTAAATGTTAGATTTAACAATTTATAAATCAAGATATTATCCAGTTAAGCTAAGTGAAAATGAAACTATTAATGTTGAACCACCAAAAAGAAAGCAGTTAAAGAAAATATTATCATTAACTAAAAATATGAAAGCTGAATCTTTAGATGAAAATGATATTGATAATTTATATGAGGCAATAACACTTGCTATTAATAAGAATAAAGAAAATAAAATTTTCTCACAAGATAAAATTGATGATATTTTTAGTTTAAATGCTCTATATGCATTCTTTGATGGCTATTATACTTGGGTTGCGGAGAATCTAGATCAAAAAAACTAGAAATTCCTTACTATCCAAAAAAGAATAAAGATGGTAAGGAGAATCCATATATTATTGAAACGGTTGAAGAAAAAACTATTTCAAAGTATTTAAATATTCCACTATTTGAAGTTGATGAACTTGATGTAGTGGAATATAAGTTTTATTTGAGAGAAGCATTTATATATAATTGCTCAATGACAGAAGAAGGTATTGAATATTTAATAAATGCTAAACGATTAGAAGCAACTGATCCTGAAAGGGATAAATTAAGAAACAAGATGAAAGGGCAATAACTATAATAGTTGTTGTCCTTCTTTTTTTTAGAAAGGAGGTTGAACAATGGCAAGTAATCGAATTAAAGGTATTACTATTGAAATAGATGGTGATACTACCAAATTAGGTAAAGCTTTAGATGGTGCTGAAAAATCCAGTAGAGATTTACAAACCGAATTAAAAGGTGTTAATTCTTTATTAAAATTAGATCCTTCAAATGTTGAACTTTTAAGACAAAAGCAAGATTTATTAACTCAAAGTATAAGTTCAACTGAACAAAAACTGAATACTTTAAAACAAGCACAAGCACAAGTTCAAGCACAATTTGAACGTGGTGATATTACAGTTGAACAATATAGAGATTTTCAAAGAGAAATAGTTGCTACGGAGCAAAAACTAAAACGATTAAAAGATGAACAAAAAGATTTTGGTAGTGTAACAGAACAACAAATGAAAGTTGCTGGTAAGAAAGTTGAAGAATTTGGTGGAAAAGTTGAAGAAGCTGGTAAGAAGTTTAGTATCTTATCTGCTGGTGCTGCTGCTGGTTTAGGTTATGCTGTTAAAAATGCTGGTTCACTTGAAGGAGCAGTTAATAAAGTATCTGTTGCTACTGGAACTAGTAAAGATAAAACCGAAGAATTAAAAGAAGTATTAAAATCTATTCACGATAATAATTATGGTGAAGATTATAATGATATCGCTGAAAAGATGGCTTTAGTAAAGCAAAATTTAGGTGATATTTCTAATGCGGATCTTCAAAATATAACTGAAAGAGCTTATATGCTAGAAGATGCATTTGGTATGGATTTTAACGAAACTTTAAGAGGTGTTAATGGTCTTATTTCTAACATGGGTTTAACTGCTGAACAAGCATTTGATTATTTAGTAGTTGGGGCTCAAAACGGATTAAATAAATCTGATGAATTAGCGGATAATATTGCTGAATATTCTCAATTGTGGGGGCAAGCTGGTTTTAGTGCTGAAGAAATGTTTGTTATCTTACAAAATGGACTAGATAGCGGTGCTTATAACCTAGATAAAGTTAATGATTTAGTTAAAGAAATGGGTATCTCATTAACTGATGGAAGAATTGAAGAAAATTTAAGTTCATTTAGTAAGGAAACTCAAAACCTATTTAAAGAATGGCAAAATGGCGGTGCTAGTCAATCAGAAGTAATTAAAAGTATTATTAATGATTTTGGTAATATGGAAAATGAACAAGAAGCTTTAACTCTTGCTGGAACTATTTGGAGTGCCTTAGGTGAAGATAATGCAATGAAAATTATCACTTCATTAGGTAATGTAAATAATACATATAAAGATGTAACTGGTTCAGTAACAGAAGCTAGTGATCAAATGTATAGTGGAACTGGTGCAAAAGCTGAAAAAGCAATGAAAAAAATTCAAACTGCATTTCAAACAATGGGAGATGCAATACTTCCAGTATTAGCACCAATTATAGAAAAGGTAGCTTCTTTAGCAACTAAATTTAGTGAATTAAATCCTACAATTCAAAAGGTAGTATTAGTTGTTATGGGATTAGTTGCAGCAGCAGGGCCAGTATTAATATTTGTTGGAAAAATAATAACTTCAATTGGAACTATTATACCAATACTAAGTAAATTAGCACCACTCTTTACTATAATCAAAACTGCAATAAGTGGTGTTACAACTGTTTTTAAATTATTAGGAGCGGTTGTAATGGCTAATCCAATCATTGCAATTATAACAGCGATTGTTGCAGTATTCATATTGTTGTGGAATAAGTGTGAATGGTTCAGAGATTTTTGGATAAATCTATGGGAAAAGATTAAGGAAGTTGCTGGTGTCGTTTGGGAAGCTATAACAGGCTTCTTCACAAGTGCTTGGGATAAAATAAAAGCAATTTGGGATACTGTAGCTCCATTCTTTGAAGCTTTATTTGATGGAATTAAAAAAGTGGTTTATGTAGTTGTAATGTTAATTGCAGTTTATTTTGAAACTTGTTGGAATATTATTAAAGCAGTTTGGGAAGCAGTAGAGCCTTTCTTTAAAGCAATTTGGGAAGGAATCAAAGCGGTATTTAGTGGAGTAGTGGAGTTCTTCAAAACGATATTTGAAGGTGCTTGGAAAGCTATTAAATTCGTTTGGGATTTAGTAGTAGCATACTATACCGCAATTTGGAACGGAATCAAAGCAATATTTACTCCAGTTATCAATTGGTTTAAAGATATATTTAGTAAAGCTTGGGAAGGAATCAAAGCAATATGGAATAAAGTGAAAGATTTCTTTTCTGGTGTTTGGAACGGAATTAAGAATATATTTTCACCAGTTATCAATTGGTTTAAAGATACATTTACTAAAGCATGGAACGGAATTAAAGGTGTATTTAGTGGTGTTAAAACCTGGTTTAATGATAATGTTTGGGGAAAAATCAAAGATGTATTTAGTGGAGCAAAAGAAAAAATGAAAGAAATAGGTGATAAGATTTGGAGCGGATTAAAATCTGCTTTTAAGAATCCTTTAGGGTTAAAAGTTACTTATGAGCAAGTCAAGGGTTGGAAAGGTAAAATCGTTGATGCTTTAGGGTTAGATGGATGGCCTAAATTAAGTTTTGCAGCTAAAGGTGCAGTATCTCGTAAACCAACTCCATTATTAACTGGTGAATATCCTAATGCAGTTAATAATCCTGAAATTACAACTCCTCAAAGCATTATGAGAGATACAATGATGGATGCATTAACTGATTTTAATAACGTAAGACATCAAAATTCTTCAAATGGTGATATTGGAGAATTAACAAGATTACTAAAAGTATACATGCCTAAAATTGTTGAGAATATGGATAAAGATATGGTTCTTGATGGTCGCAAGGTTGGGAAACTAATTGCACCAACAATAAATAAAGAATTAGGTGTTATAAGTGCAAAAGAACAAAGAGGATATTAGAAAGGAGGACTATAAATGAATGGAGTAAAATTTGGTGATAAACATTCTATTACTGATTGGGATTTATTAATGACTTCTAAAAATATAGGAAATGCAGAGCCTAAGATTTTAACAGTTGAAATTCCTGGAAGTGATGGAGTAAAAGATTTAACAGAAGCATTTGGTGAGGTTAATTATAATAATAGAGCATTAACATTTAATTTTGATTTATTTCAAAGTCCTTCTGACTGGTGGACTCTAAAAGAAAATATATCAAAATATTTGCATGGTAAAAAATTAAAAATAATTTTAGATCAAGATGATGATTATTATTATTTAGGTAGATGTAGAATAACTAATTTTTCAAATGATTATACAGTAGCTCATTTAACTATTGAATGCGATTGTGAACCATATAAATATAAATTAAATGAAACATCTGATACAAAAACAGTTACTGTTGGAACAACATATACATATTCAAATTTATATAAAAGTGTTATTCCTACTTTAGTTTTAAGTGCTGCTATGACATTAGAATTTAAAGGTAATACATATAGTTTAGGTGCTGGTACTCATAAAGTATTAGATATTAAATTTATTGAAGGAAATAACAGTATTAAAGTTACTGCTGGAAGCGGAACATTAACTGTTAAATATCAAGAGGGTACATTATGATGCAATACCAAATTAAATGTGATAACAATATTTTATATGATTTGAGAGATAAAGAATTATTTGTTGAAAGTCCTAATCTTAATTTAGAAATAAATAAGGTTGGGACTTTAACTTTTTCCATTTATCCAGACCATCCTTATTTTGATAGATTAATAAAACTAAAATCTAAAATAGTTGCTAAAAGAGGAAATAAGGAAATATTCAGGGGAAGAATAATAAATGATGAACAAGGTATTTATAACGAAAAAAATATTGAATGTGAAAGCAGTTTAGCATATTTAAACGATAGTATTTATAGGCCAGGTTCATTTAGTGGTACACCAGAAGAATTATTTACATTAATCATAAATAATCATAATTCACAAGTAACTGATGGCCAGAAATTAAAAAAAGGTACTGTAACAGTAACTGATCCTAACAACTATATTTCAAGAAGTTGGGAAGATTATTTATCTTCTTGGGAACTATTAAATACAAGATTATTAGAACCTTTAGGAGGTTATTTAGTAGAAAGATATGAAGATGATGGAACTTATATTGATTGGCTAGAAGATTTTAAAAATGGTGATAGTTTATTAGTTTCAACTCAAACTATTGAATTTGGTGAGAATCTAGTTAATATTTTAGCGAAAAATGATGCTTCAACTACTTATAGTGTAGTTATTCCTTTAGGATATGAAATTGAAAATGAAGATGGTACTAAAGAAAGATTAACCATTAAGAGTGTAAATGATAATAAAGATTATTTAGTTAATGAAACTGCATTAGCTGCTTATGGTTGGAAGGTAGCACCAGTTAGTGAAACAACTTGGGATGATGTAACATTAGCAAGTAATCTAAAAACAAAAGGACAAAATTACTTAAATAATCAAGCGGTTATGATTGCTAGTACATTAGAAATAACTGCTTTAGATTTAGCAGCAATAGATCAAGATATAGAGTTCTTTTTCATTAATAAATATGTAAGGATAAAGAGTACTCCTCACAATTTCAATAAAGCATATTTGTTAAAATCAATTACAATTCCTTTTGATCATCCTGAAAGTACTCAAATTGCTTTAGGTGAAACATCAAGTACATTAACTGGAATTGAGTTAGGAAATAAACAAAAAATAGATGATACCATAAAAAGAGTTGGAATCGTAGAAAAAAATTATTTAATAACAGATGAAAAAATAAACTCTTTAGAAAGTGCTATAGAATATTTTAGTGTAGATATAGCACAATATAATTTAACTATTCCAACTGATAGTGATAAAAAACCTCTTGAAACAAAAAACTATGATATTCCATACTATGCATATTTTAAAGGTCAACAAGTAAAACCAACAGTTACAATAAGTGGTTCAAATGCTGGAATAACTCCAGCAAAGTCAACTACATATTTAAGATTTACAGTATCTAAAACTACAGCAATAACTAATGCACTAAATGAATATGAAATTACATTTACTTATACAGTAGATAGTAAATCATATTCAGTTAAAAAGATTGTAGATATTGTTTTAGCATTAAAAGGTAGCGATGGACAAAGTGGAACTAATGGAAAGAGTGCATATCAAATATGGTTAGATAATGGTAACACTGGTACAGAAGAAGAATATCTTGCGAGCTTAAAAGGACAGCAAGGAATACCAGGTGCTGCAGGAGCAGATGGAACAAGTTATTATTTCTATGTAAGATATAGTGTAAATTCAAACGGTAATCCAATGACAGTTGCACCAACTAGCAATTCAAAGTATATGGGTGTAGCTAGTACAACTAGTTCAACAGCACCATCAAGTTATAGTGCTTATACTTGGTCTTTAATCAAAGGAGCAGACGGAACTAATGGTAGTCCAGGTCAAGCAGGAGCAGATGGTAAAAGTTCTTATTTACATATTAAGTATAGTGATGATGGAACTACATTTACAGATAATGATGGTGAAACTGTAGGGAGATATAGAGGAGAATTAGTTGATAATAATCCTACTGATAGTACTACATTTAATGATTATACCTGGTATGATATGGCCTTATTAGTTGAAGATGAATTAAATGAAATAAGAGAAGAAGTTCAAACTAATATTACTTCAATACAGCAAAATCAAGAAGAAATATTAATGACAGCATTGCAAGATTATGTTTCTACTGGTGATTTTGATACATTCAAACAAACTATATCAACTCAATTTAGTCAAACAGCGAATGCATTTAATTTCAACTTTAATAATATTACAAGTCAAATAAATACTATTAATGGTACAACTCAAGCACAATTTCAAGAAATAAGTAAATACATAAGATTTGAAGATGGCAATATTATTTTAGGCGAAGCAGGAAATGAAATAACTTTAAAAATTGAAAACGATAGAATTTCATTTTTACAAAATAATAGTGAAGTTGCTTATTTAAGTAATAATAAATTAGTTGTAACTGATGGTGAGTTTCTAAACAGTTTAATTATAGGTAATTTTGCATGGAAGCCTAGAGAAAATGGCAATTTAAGTTTAGTTAAAATTGGAGGTGGTAGTTAATGGCTAAAAGTGGCTATAAAGATGTAAATGTAACTAGTGATGGTTATATCAAATTAAGGTATTCTTGGAGTGCTGGAACACCAAATGTAGCCAATAACTTTACTCCTATAAATTGGACTTTATCTTTAATAAGTACTAATTCAACAGCAAATATTAGTTCAACTGCAAGTAAAAACTATTCAGTAACTACTGATGGAACTAAAAAAGAAGGAACTAATACAGTAGGTTTAAATGGTGGAGCAACTAGAACTTTAGCAAGTGGATCTAAAAATATTTATCATGGTTCTGATGGTAAGAAAACATTTAGTTATTCTTTTAGTCAAACATTTAGTATTACATATAGTGGTGTATCAATTGGAACTATAACTGGTAGTGAAACTGGTACATTAGATGATATTCCTAGAAGTTCTATTTTAGGTAATATATCTAATTTTACAATAGGTAATGCTATTACAATTCCTATTACTAAATATAGTACTAGTTTTAGCGATACTCTTAATATTTATGTAGGTGATACATGGATAAAAAGAGTAGAAGGATTAACAAATAATCAAAGTGTTTCATTTACTACTGCAGAATTAAATAATATATATGCTGCATTGTCTAATGTAACAAGTGGTGTATTTAGATTTGTAAATAGTACTTATAGTGGTTCAAATATAATTGGTACAAGTACTAAAACAGCAACTGGAACAATCAATACAAATATAAAGCCTAGTATTTCAAGTATTGCATTAGCAGAAGCAGTTAGTGGCCTTGCTACTAAATTTGGAGCATATATTCAAAATAAATCTAAAATAACTGGAACAATAACAGCTGCTGCTGGTACTGGTTCAAGTATTGATAAGTATAGCATTAGTATAAACGGATCAACTTATACAAGTAGTACATTTACTACTGATGTATTAATAAGTAGTGGAACTAATACATGTTCTGTTACTGTTACTGATAAAAGAGGTAGAACTGCTACAAGTTCAACTACATTTAGTGTAACAGCTTATGAAAATCCAAAAGTAACAAGTTTAAGTGTAGTTAGATGTAATGCAGATGGTACTTTAAATGATAATGGAAATTATGTAAAAGTAAATGGAGCTGCTTCAATTACTTCTTTATCAAATAAAAATGATAAAACATTTAAATTAGAATATAAATTAAAAACTGCTACTTCATGGACTACAAACCAAACATATACGAGTTCTTACACTTACACAATAGCAAATAAAATAATAGCTAATATTAGTGCTGATAATGAGTATGATTTTAGAATTGCTGCAACTGATTATTTTGGAACACCTAATCCAAAGCAATATTCTTTATCAAGTGGTTTTACTATTCAAGACATTAATAAAAGTGGTAAAGGTATCGCCTTTGGCAAAGTAAGTAGTAAAAATGCTATGGAAATAAACATGTCCATTTATGATAGATTTGATACTGAAATATTGAACGGATTATCAAAATATGAAAGTGGTGGTGTTATTGATGTAAATACAACTATTGAAGAATTGGTGTTAAGTTCGACAAATACTCCTACAACAGCATTTTGGTATGTAAAAACAATGTTTTATAGCAAAAAATCTGATACATCAAATAGAACACAGATTGCATATCCATACAATAAAGATTTACCTATTTATTATAGATATTATATAAATGGCACTGGTTGGAGTTCTTGGAAAGCTGGGGATATAAAAGAAATAAGTATAAGTGATGGTGATGGTTATGTTTGGGATAGTAGCGGTTATTTAGTTCAATGGGGGAGAGTAACAATAACTCCTAGTGCTGCTAATACAGTTACAAGTGTAAAAGTAACATTTAAAAAACCTTTTGATAACCAGCCTAAAGTAACTGCAGATCCTAATGTAGCATATCCTAATTTAGTAACTTCTTCTGTAGGCGGTGGAACAACAATAGATATTTCCAAACAATCAATGATCATTTATATGACAAGAACTAATACTGCAGCTACCGTTTTTCAATGGGAAGCTAAAGGTTACAAAAATCCATTATAGGAGGTGGTTAAATGAGATATATATTAAATAGTGATGGTTACATAGATGAAATTTCATTTGGTGCAACTATTGAATGTAAGAATCAAACTTGCATTGAATATACTGGAGCAATTCCTACTGGATATACAAGTTTAGAAGAGTGGGCTATTGGTGAAGATGGAAAACTCAATGCTTGGAAGATACAAAATGGTGATCTAGTATTTGATAGTAATAAATATGATGAATTACAGGCTTTATGGGAAATTGAAGAAGAAGAAAATACTTTATCAACTCATGGTTGGACTAGAGAATTATTAGAGAAAAATTCTAGTGTAGTAACTGATGAATTTTCAAATAATTTAACTGGTTCGAGTTTGATTGTAATTGAAGATAGTGGAGAATATGACATACCAAAAATAGTTGCTTCAAGTTCAGAAACTATAACTGGTAAAGTAAAAGTAGTTTCATCTAATAAAAATATTTTAGGAAATAAAGCAGTAACAACAACTGTTAGTGGGGTAACATTTACTATTAATGCTGATAAATCTATTACTTTAAATGGTACTTCAACAGAAGCTATTGAATTTATACTAGATGGTACACTAACAAATACTGAAATGTTATTTTTGATAAAAGAAAATACAAATTATATAAAAAGTGGACTAACAGATAATGTTAGTCTTAATTTATATAATTATGATGGGACTGATAGAACTTTAGTTTCAAATGGTGGAAATGGAGCGATTAACCTATCTACTAGAAATGTAATTACTTGCTCTAGTTTATCAATAGCAAGTGGAATTACTTTTGATGAAGTAACAATATATCCACAAATTGAAGTAGATGATACAGCAAGTTCTTATGTTGAACATAAAGAAAATAGCATAATTGTTAAGTTATCAAATAATAAAACGACAATAAAAAATAAGCTAAACAGTTATGATCCTACTACTATTATTATGATTGATAAAATAATGGATTTAGAAGTTAAATATTTTAAATATAAAACTATAAATTCACTAGAAACTAGTATTGAAACCTTAGAAGATAGTATAGAGAGTTCTGTTAGTGATATTAAAGAGCAATTAAACGATGTTGGAGAAGCAATAGAAACTATCAATTCGACTATGCTAAAACAAACATCAGAAGCCTTCGAAATGCTATTCACTCAAACTGGTATAGAAGATACAGTCAATACTATTCAAGATATGTTAAATGATAATACGACTGATATAAATACTATTTCTCAATACATTCATTTTGAAAGCGGAATTATTACTTTAGGTGCAAGTGATAGTCAAAGTAAATTGATAATTCAAAAAGATAGAATTAGTTTTATGACTGGTGATAGTGAAAGTGCTTATATTTCACAAAATCAATTGTATATAACTGATAGTACAATTCTTAGAAAATTACAAGTCGGAAGATGGATAACTCAAGAAGATGAATATGGAAATCTTAATACGAAATGGGTAGGTGGTGAATAATGGCAACATATTATAGTAGCTGGACTAGTGTTAATAATGCTTGTATTGCTTTAAGAATGAAAATAGTAACTTCATATTCTCAAAGTGTAAGCAATAACACTTCAACAGTAACTGTTAAGCAATATATTGAAAGAAAAAATTATATTGATTATATTGGTGGCGGCAGTCCTTCTGGATATACGAGCAATCATAAACTATATTTTGGAGGTACATATACAAGTAGTTCCGAAAAGAGTTGGAGCAGCAACGGAACTACTTTGATTCAATCAAAAACAAAAACTATTTCACATAATGCTAATGGTGAAGGTTCATTTACTATAGGTGGATCATGTTCAGCGGAAATATTATCTGATTATGGATATGGTGTTAGTGCATCTTTAAAAATATCTAATAGAACAATTGCACTACCAAAAATAAATAGGACATCTAGCATTAGTTCAAATGCTACTTCTAACACTAAATTTGGAGATACAGTAACATTTAGCATTAGTAGATACAATTCTAATTTTACTCATAATTTAAGTTATAAAATGTATAATGCGAGTGGTACTATTGCAACTGGTGTAGGAACTAGCCAAAGTTGGACTATTCCAGCAAGTTTAATAACAAGTACACCTGATAATGCACAGCCTACAATTACAATCACATGTACAACTTATAATGGTTCAACTTATATTGGAAGTAGTACTCATTCTTTCAAATGTAAAGTACCTGATACATATCAACCAACATGCTCATTAGCATTAGAAGATGTTGGATTAGTTCCTGATACATGGAATATTTGGGTTAAAGGTAAATCTGCAATTAAAGGTACTATAACAGCAAGTGGTAGTGGTGGAAGTACTATTAAAAGTTATGTATCAAAAGCAAATGATGAAATATTTAGTGTAAATCCATTTACTACAAATTATTTGAAATATAGCGGTGAAAGAACTGTTACATCAACAGTTACTGATAGTAGAGGTAGAAGTGTTTCAGATAGTAAAACTATTGAAATTATTGATTATTTACCTCCAACTATTTCAATGTGCAAAATTGAAAGATGTAATGCAGATGGTACTTTAAATGAAGAAGGAACATATGGAAAAGCAACAGTTCAATATAAGATTAGTCCAGTAAATAATTTGAATGATAAAATCCTTAAAGTTTTTTATGGTACTTCTGCTAAAGAAGTAACATTAACTGATTATGAAGGTACTTATACATTTACTGAATTATTTTATGGCTTAGAAACAAATGCAAGTTATAATTTTGAATTTAAAGTTAAAGATACATTTGAAGAAATACCTCAAACATATACATTACCACCTTCATTTGTAACAATTTCTAAACTTGCTGGTGGTAAAGGTGTTACATTCGGACAAGTTGCAACAGAAGAAGGGTTAATATCTCATATGGATATTAAACTCTATAAAAATAATTGGATGAAAAATGTTAGTGTAGATGGCTTAAAAACTGAAAAATATCAAGGAGGGTGGATAACTTATGCAGAAGATGAGGCTTAATTTACAATATTTTGCGAGCGGAACAATAGATGGTTCATCAACGACTAGTAATTGCGATTGTAGAGTTGTTTGGAGTTCTTCAAAGAATGACAGTTCAAACACTTCAACAGTAACAGCAACAGTGCAAATATATAAATCAGGTAGTTCTTCAACAAAAGGTACATTTAGTGGGAGTATTACAATAGATGGTTCATCTTATTCTGTTTCTAAATATGGCTCATGGTCTTGGGGGAATTGGCACACAGTAGGCAGTGCCTCAAAAACAGTTACACATAATGCAAATGGTACTAAATCAATAAATATTTCTGCTAGTTTAAAACAAACTGGTACATCAATGGCTGGTACATACTCAGCAAGTGGATCAGCAACATTAGATACAATAAATCGTGCTAGTAAATTAGGAACAATATCAAATTTTAATTTAACTGATACTATAACAATACCAATTACTAAATATTCAAGCTCATTTACAGATAGTTTAGTAATTAAATTAGGTAGTACAGTACTTAAAACAATTAATGATATAACTAATGGTTACTCATTAACATTTACAACAGAAGAGCAAAATACAATTCTAGGGTTAATGACTTCACCACAAGCAGTATTAACATTTGTTTTAACAACAAAAAATGGTAGTTCAACATTAGGTACAAGTACTAAAACAGCAACTATTACCTCACTGGATAAACCTATTTTTAGAAATGTTGTTAAAAAAGAAAATGGACATTATCAAGTTGCAATAAACGGAACTGTTAATACTTCCATAAAAGATGTACTACAAGTTTATGATGATAATGGAAATTTAATAAATAATAATCAAATATTGTGGGAAGGTGCATGGTATATGAATGGTTCACAAACAGCAACTCTTTCTCAGAAAATAAGTGAACAACAACATGGAATAGTACTTGTTTGGCAAGCATATGATAATGGCTCAGCACAACCGTGGCACTATAATTTTTGCTTCGTTCCAAAGTGGCAAGCATTAACTAATCCAAGTCGTGGTGTATCAATGTGGTTAACAAATGATGTAGGAAGTCAAGTAGCATCTAAATACATATATGTTTATGATAATAAACTTGTTGGTCATAACAATAATGGAAGTGGTGAAACAAGCAGAGGAAGTGGAATAAACGTGACAAATAATCACTGGGTATTAACTTGTGTTTTAGGAGTATAGAAAGGAGAATAAATGTGGAAGCAATTATAACAGCGATAATAGGGGGTGTATGTGTAGCAATACCTTCTATAATAGCAACAGTATCTTCTAATAAAAAGAGTGCTGCTCTAATCACATATAGAGTAGATCAATTAGAGAAGAAAGTTGAAAAGCATAATAGTGTAGTTGAGCGAACTTTTAGATTAGAAGAAGATATTAAACATATAAAAGAAAGCATTAAAGAATTAAAGCACTCTTAAAAGGGGTGCTTTTTATATTAAGGAGGTGAGAAGATGAAAAAATGGATTAAATGTGCTGGAATAAGAGCGGTTAAAACAATATGTCAAACAGCAGTAGCAACTATTGGAACTAGTACAGTAATGGGAGATGTTAATTGGACTATGGTAGTAAGTGCTTCATTACTTGCTGGTATCTTATCAATATTAACAAGTTTAGCAGGCCTACCAGAAGCGAAGGAGGAATAAATGGAGATTATATTAGTGCTATTGATAGGATTATTTGCTTATGCAACATTCAAAGTTGCTAACGAAAAGGAGGAATAATGAAAAATATATTATTAAAGATAATTGAGTTTATATTAAATGTGCTTGCTTATAAAGACAAAAAAGAAACCGATTTAGAAGAAAAACCTATTATTGATACAAATATACCTAATGAAGAAGAAAAAGCACCAGAAGTGGTTGAAATAAAGCCTAATGAGGTAATAGAGCAATCAAAAGAAGAAACAACAACGAAAGAACCTAAAGAGGTGTATCAAATGTTATCCTTAAAGGAAAGACAAACATACCTTAAAAAAATTGGTTTATATACTTCTAAAATTGATGGAATTATTGGTACTGGTTCTAAAAGAGCAATCAAGCAATTCAATATTATATTCTTAAATAAAAAATCTGAAACATATACAGAAGATACAGATAAACTATTAAGAGTTATTTATGATAGTTATAATAAAAGTCCATACATGGTTGATAGCGATTGGAAATATTTCAAAAACTTTAAACCAGGCGAATTTTATTGTACTTGTAGAAAAAAATATTGTGATGGCTGGAATGGGTTAAGAAATAAAATACCTATGCACTTGTTAATGGCGGATCAATATGTTAGAAATTACTTTAATGCACCAGTAAGTTTAACTTCAACTATTAGATGTGATAAAAGAAATAAAGAAGTTGGTGGAGTTAAAAACAGCAAGCATAGATTATTTAGAGCAAATGACATGGGTGTTAAAGGTGTTAAAGCAGCAGCAGTTAAGAAGTTTATATATACTGATAAAAATACAAAATTACCATTTATAAATTATGCTTATGATATTAATAAAAATTATGAACATATTGATGTAATTATTTAGAGTAGGTTTAAATACCTACTCTTTTTTTATGCCTAAAAAACTATAAAAAAGTGTAAAATGGTAAAAAATGGTAAAAAAGTATTGACTTATATGGTAAATTATGGTAAAATAATATCAGAAAGTGAAAGAGAGGAAAGAAAATGAAAAAAATAGAAGAACCAGAATTTATAGTAAGTAGCGAAGAATTAAAAAGAAATAGAGAAAGAGCAATATTAAGAGAAGAAATACAAAGAGAAGAAAAGAAAGAAAAAATTATTACAATAATAGGTTTAATAGTGGGAATAGTAATGATTATTGCATTCTTTAAATTATTAAGTGTTGTAAACACTAGAGATTATAATACTTGTTTATCAAATGGTGGTAGTGAACAAATTTGTAAAAAAGCAATAGAGTTTTAGGAGGAAATATTAAAAATGGACTATGAAAGATTTGTATTTCAACAATATAAAAACAAAGTTTTATCAAAAAGAAAAGTTTTTATTGATGAAGTATCTTCAAAGTTCAGGGGTGTAGATGGTGCAAAATTATATAAAGAAATAATTGATTATCAAATAATGATGTATGGATATCAGTTACAAAAAGAAACAACTAAATTAGATTATGATCAATTTGTAAGGGGTTGGAGAAATAAAAAGAACAGGAGGTATCAAAATGGGATTAGAAGATTTAGAAAAATTTGATACTTATTTAGATAGTTTATACATTAAGAAAAAAACCGATAGAAAAAAGATAATCTCTTTATATAAAAGATTGTATAAAAAAAATAAAAACATAATAGATTTTGAAAGCGAATTAGAAAAATTAAATTGGGATGAAATCACTATAAATAATATATCTAATTATGTGATTAACTGGAATTATAGGAATAGAGAAAATAGGAGGTTAAGTGAAAAAGGGATTTAAAATTATATTATATATATTGTTGCTGGTATTAATAATATTATTTGGAATATGGCTTTCTAAAATGATATTTGGAACACTAGCATTAGAAGTATTTAAAGTAATTGCAAAAGCATTTTTAAGAGTATAGGAGGGTTTATATGGAAGCGTTAAGTGTTGGAATGTTTATTAGAACACCATTAGGAATTGATAAAATAATATATTTAAGAATACAAGATGAATATGGTTGTAATTATGATACACAATTAGAACATAATTTGTTTTTAAATAACGAAAGAAATCATATTTCTATTGATGGTGAATGTTTTGAAAAAGAAGAAATAAAAACAAGTTATAACATAATTGATATTTTGGAAATTGGGGATTATGTTAATGGCTCACCTATATGTTCATTCAAAACTGATGAAAAAGATAGAATATGGATTTATACAGACAGTAATTACAAATATGGTTATTTAGAAAATGAAATTAAATCAATAGTAACAAAGGAGATGTTTTCTAGTATGGAATATAGGTTAGGAGATGATAAATAATTATGTTAAAAGTTAAAGTATTTGATTGCAACGATGAAATGGAACTAACAAGTAAAATAAATAGTTTTATAGAAAAAATATCAAAACAAGATAAAGAAGTAATTGATATAAAATTTTCTACAAGTGTTTCTATTAATGATGATGACCAAATATTTTGCTTTAATGCTTTAGTCATGTATGATAATAAAATTTATAAAGAATATAAGCCAAAGAAATATGAAATAGTAGAAAAGGTAGATGAATAAATAATGAAAGATGACTTACTTAAAATTATATCGTTTTATGGAGTTATACCACAATTAAAATATTTTCAAAGCGAAGTATTTGAAATGAATGAATCAATAATTAAAAGGGAAGCAGTAGCAGGTTATGAAACAGAATATTTGAATAGTCATGATAAACACATAGCAGAAGAAATAGCAGACATATCAGTTATGTTAAAACAATTTCAATATTATTATGAAATAACTGATGAAGAAATAATAAAAGTCATGAAAGAAAAAATAGATAGACAATTAGAAAGGATTGAAAATGAAAAAAGTAATAATATTTCTACCTAAAGGACAAATTGAATATACAACAGAAGATGATTATGGGAAAATAGCAGATTATGTATATACTAATTACCCAGATAATTTAGGGTTTAAAGTTGAAGATTTAGAAGTAGTAAGAAAGTTAAGGAGGAAACAGTGAAAAGAAAAATAGATGATTTAGGACGTTTATGTATTCCAAAAGAAATGAGAAAACAATTAGGAATAAATGATAACGATCCAGTTAATGTTGAATTAGTTGAAAGCAGTATTATACTAACTAATCCAGGGAAAGTTGATTATAAGCAAAGAATAGATAAAGCAATAGAATATATGAAGCCAATATTTATGAATTGTATAGATAATGATAAAAGATATTTTGAAGATCCTTACATACAAAGAGTATATGAAATACTAAAAGGTGAATAACCTTTTTTATTTTGTTTCAAATAGAAACATATTACTTTACTTTTGAAACATTAACATGTATAATAATATATGTAAGGTAGTTAATACAAAACAAACAACAAAGGGGTAATGAATAATGATAGCACTATATGAAGAACTACAAGAAGCATTTGAAAGATATAACTGGTATGCATGTGGAGATGACCAAGTTGGCTGGTATGAGATGTTAGATGAAATACAAGATCCTAGTGATGAAAAGGAAATAAGAGAAGTAATAAAGAACTTAAAAGCAGCAACTAGATAAAATAAGGGGAGATTTTTTCTCCCTTTATGTTTCAAATAGAAACATATCATTTTACTTTTGAAACATAAACATGTATAATAATATATGTAAGGTAGTTAATTAAACAACAAAGGGGATAGCAAAATGCTAACAACAAAACAAGCTCAAAAGAAAATCGAAAAGTTCTATAATGGATCATTTAAAAATTATGAAGAACACATCAATTGGTTTCCAGATTATGAAACAAATAAAATTTATTCTTGGAACTTCGAAATTGGAGGAAAAAGATTAAGAATTGAATGTGATAAACAATATGGAACAATCACTCTCTATTGAGAGTGATGTTTCAAATAGTAAAACTAAAAGGGGTGATGAATAATGAAAATCTTTAGCAAAGAAAAATTTATTGAAGTAGAAGGATATGAAAAATATTTAAAATGTAAAGATTGGGTAGATGAGTGTAATAATCAAAGAGTCGTATCTGGTGAGATAAATGGTTATTTATCTGATAAGGCTTGGGAAATTGAAAAGTAATTATTTAAAGAGTTGGTTTATACCGGCTCTTTTTTTGTTGGTGTAATAACATATATTATCTTGGTTCTGTACTATAAGTACCATACACCTACAAGCAGTTCCACCAACAATAAAAAACCCTTGATTTCAAGGGTTTTAACAACTACATATAAATAGTTAATTCCATATCATCAGGATCATTTCTTCTCCAGTTCATCCTTTTTGTTTTTTTATAAACAATTTTTTCAATAAATGATTTTAATAATTCATTTTTATCTGTTATACTTTCAAGTGTATTGTATTGTTTGATGCAGTTTGCCAATATGGGAACTGCTTTTTTATATTGTATTATAATCTCTTCTTCATCTTTATTAGAGAGTTTATTTTTCTCTTTTTCTAATTCTTCAATTTGTGCTTCATAATATTTTTTATCTTCCAAATATTCCTCATAACTAAATTTTTCTTCGTTGTAATCTCTTCGAGCATTTCTTAAAGCAACTTTAAATTTAGATAATTTTGTTTCAATTTGCTTCAATCTTTTTTCATTATTGGTCTTTTTCTTTTTGGCTTCTTGCTCATAATTATCAAGAAAATATTTATAATCATCTAACGTTTCTTCTAGTTTTTTGAGTATAGCAGCTTCAACGGTATCTAATGTACTTGAAACATTTTTACAATTTAAATCAGGACATTGTAGCATATCTTTTCTAGGTTCTGGTTCTTTATATGTTGTAATTTCTTTATCAAATTTCTTGCCTTTAATATTTAAGAGTTTTTTTAGTTCAGGCCATTTTTCAGTAAATACATCAGAATAAATAATTTTTTCTTCTTTCTTTCTAAACCATCCAGCAACTAAAGCTTTTGTTAAATTTAATTCGTTTGCAATATCTTGAAGTGATAAATTAGTTTGTTTCTTATGTTCTGTTAAGTATTGTGATAATTCAAGTTTATTAATTTCATAAGCTCTTACTTTTTTTCTTTCATGTTTTCTAGTACATGGATTTCTTACAAGTGATCGGCCACAATAAGAACAAAATACAACTCCAGCTAAAGGATTTTTAAGTTCACGATTTAGACCAGTTCTTGAATTAGGATTATTCTTTATTTTAGCTTGTGCTAGTTCATACATTTCTTTAGAAATTAGTGGTTCATGTAATCCTTTAACAATTAAATAATTTTCTTGTCTAGGTCGTGTTTTTACAATTCTTTCACCATCAATTAATTTTTTTAAGACTTTTCTTTTTTCATTTACCAAAACACCATAATAAGTTTCATTTTCAAGTATGTTGTTTACCATGCCATAATTCCAGGGAGTTTTAGTTCTTGACTCACATCCTTGCTGATTTAGATAATTTGCTAATTCGTGGCTGCTCATACTTTCAACAAATAATTCAAACATCATTTTAACAATTGGTGCTTCTACTGGATGTGGAACTAATTTAAAACCTTTATCAAGTTTTTCTCTACCATATCCAAATGGAGCAGTTGAATAAATGTATTTCCCTTCTTCTAAACTTATCTTTTTACCTCTTTTTAAAATGGTTTTAGTATATTCCAGGTATTCATTACCTTGTGTTAATTCCATCTCAAATATTTTACGGTCAAATTTATTAGTTAAATCGTAAGTTTTAGATAAAGTTATGCATAGTGTATTACTATATCTAAGTACATTTACTACACGACCACAATCCTCCATATCTCCCCTGGAAAGCCTTTGAGGTTCTACAACTAAAACCGCTTTAATATCTTCATCCGCTAATTTATTAAATACTTTCTTAATTTCAATACGATCATCAATTGTTTCACCAGAAACAACCTCACGAAAAATATTTTCTTCTGGTATTCTTTCGCCAAAATTTCTTATTGCATAATCTTGTAGCATTTTTTCATGTCTTGCTAAAACGACTTGTAAATCCTCTTTTTCTTCATTTCTTGATTTCCTTAAATAAATTATTATTTGGTGTACTTTAATTGTTGATAAAATATTAAAAAGTTGTTCTATGTTTTCAATTTCCATAATTTTTATGTTCCCCTTGATGAAATTATTTGATTAAATAAAATTGTTTCAAATAGTAAAATCTTGTCGTATGAATGAAACAAAAGCATTGTTTTTTATATAACTACATATATTGTTTTGAGGTGATTTTTATGAAAGTAAAAGTTATTATGCAACCACCAACAAAAGAAAAATTAAAAATCATTTACGATACATGCAATAAAATTTTTCGTGATAATGAAGAAATGTTTTACACAAAAGAACAAGTTAAAGAATTAAAAAAAGATAAGTCAAATGTCTTTTTGTAGTTCATCTTTAGCTTTGATAAACATTCTCATTATTTGTTCTTGAAGTTCTTGTTTTTCTTCAAATGGAATATCGTTATTTTCAAAAATTAATCTTGCTCGTTCTAAAATCTCAACAGTTTCAACTGCATCAGTATCTACACCTAAAGTAGAGAGTGTAACACCAAAATAATCTGCAATGGTTTTAATTTGTTGGATGTTTAAATTTCTTTTACCATTTTCCAAATTACTCCATTGAGAGCGGGAAACACCTATTATTTGAGAAGCTTGAAGTTGATCTAATCCTCTTGCTCTTCTCAATTCCTTAATCCTTTTACCAATTTCAGTAGTATCTAATGAGTTATTATTCATTGTTATTACTCCTTTTTGTTTATTTTAAAGACAAGTTAATTTTATCTTATATTATTCAAAAAGTAAAATTATATGTTTATTTTGTAAAATAATAGTTGACATTTTTTGTTATTCTAGTATAATTAAAAATGTAATGATACATGAAGTACAAAATGTATTATTCAAATAGTAAAATTTAATACATAACATGAATAATTGTTTAGGAGGTGAATAAATGAAGTGTTTAAAGTTGCTATTGTTTAGAAAAGAGCATGAGCTTAAACAATATGAAATTGCAGATAAATTAGGAATAACAAGGCAGCATTACAATAGATTGGAAAATGGTAAGAGCAATCCATCAGAAAAGTTATATCAGAAAATTGAAAAAGAATTTAAAGATGTGAAAAATGCGAGAGATTTATTCAACAGAAGTTAGTCAAAAGTTAGTCGATTTAGTGAATTTGTAATAATAAGAACATCTGTTTTGATATAGTGATATTGTACATTTAATGAAAAGAGGGTTCTAAATGAAATCAGAAAATATTTTGGCAGTAATCGAGGAACTGGGCTCAATAATCCTTAACTATAGAACAACAGTAGCAATTGATAAATATGAGCGGGAGAAACTAGAAAAGAAAATTCTAGAAATCGAAGAACATATTGAATCTTATTTAAGCAATGATCCAACAGAAGCGGAATACAAAGAATTAATAAAATAATTTTTATTGTAAATGTTTCAAATAGTAAAAAAATACAGTTGAGTAGAAAAATGAAAGGTGAATGTCTTGCAATATTACAAAGTATCAAATTACACAATATGGTTTTTCAGATACTTGAAAAGTGTTATTGAAAAATTATTAGTGTATTTGCTAAATAAATATCCGCCAAAATTCATTAGAAAGGAGAGTGAATAGATGAAAGACATGGATATATATGATTTAAGAATGACAACAATTAATAAGATGATGAATAATCCTAAAAAACTTGTAAATGGAGCATTAACAATTGGTTATGATTTTTCAAAAGAAAAAGATCATTGCTGCTTAATAGTTGCTCAATTAAGAGGAAATTCAGAAGTAATGATTATCAATGAATTTTATGATGAAGAAGCAAATGAATTATTCAAAAAACTAGTTCAAAAATCATAAAAACTATTTTACATAAAAAATAAGGTTCAATGCCTTATAGAATAAAGGAAAAATCAATATTCATATAGTGCAATATAATATATAGGTTATGTTGCAACCAATTATGAAATGCCAAAAGAATAGGAGGATAAAATGGAAATAGATTATGAAAAAATATCAATTGAAGAATTAGAAAGACTATCATTCTTACATGCTGGAACATTTAATTTTATGTGTGATGCAGATACAAAAAAAGTAATTTTAGAAAAAATAGAGGAGGAATAATGAAAATAGAAGATGTTAAAGATTTACTTGAAGAATTAGAACCAGATAAAGAAGGGAATGGTTATATAGATTGTGGTACTAGTACTGAATACATGGACTGCAGTAGATATAGAAGAATCATAGTAGCAATAAAACAAAATATAGCATTGCAACAAGCTATTGAAAAATTAACTAAAAAGATTGAGCAAGCTGAAAAACAAGTAGTGGAATCATTATTGCAAGTTGAAAAAGTGAAAAAATCAGAAAAATCACAAACTGATGATCTTATGTTTTTAGCAGATGATTTTTGTAAATACAAAAAAAGATTAAAAATAAATGATGAAATAAGACTTGGTAATTATGTATTTAAAGATGGAAGTTATCTTTATGATCCACTTAAAGAAGCTGAACCTATTGAATTAAAATTAAAAATAACTGAAAATTCAGATAAAGAAACAAAATGTCCGATTTGTGGTAATTCATTAGGAAAATATCCAGCAATATCAAGAGAGGATAACAAAACTAAAATATGTTCTAATTGTGGAACATTAGAAGCTTTAGCAGCATTTAAAGAATCACTAAAGGGTGAGAAAACAAATGAACAAGACATTTAAGGATCAATGTGATGTGTGCGGTAAATGGGAGTATTGCAGAGGTTTTAAAGGCCTGGTGCTATGTAATAAATGTTTAGTGAAAGAAACGGCTAAACCTCCAAAAATTATAGGTGATAAAGATGGACAAAAACGATTTGATTTCTAAATTAGATGAATGGTTATTAGAGCTTAAATATGATGAAAAGGCTGCTAATACATTAAAGCAATATAAAACTAATGTTATGAAGTTTATAGATTGGCTTCCTGATGATGATAAACCAATAACTAAAGATACTACTATGAAGTACAAAGATTATTTAAGAACTATTACTCAAAGTTCTAAAAGCATGAATGTATGGATTGTAGCATTAAACAAATATTTAAGATGGTTAGGCCATAATGATTTAACTATTAAAAAAGTTAAGATGCAGCAACAAAGTAGTAATGAAGAATCATTAACAATAGCAGACTTCAAAAGGTTATTGAGAATTGCAAATAGAATAGGCAATGAGCAACTATATTACATAATTAAAGTGTTAGGTATGACAGGTTGTAGAATTGGAGAATTAAAATACTTTACAGTTGAAAACCTAGAGAAAACACCTAGAAAAAATATCAAGGTTTATAACAAAGGAAAAGATAGAGAAATTGTTATAAGACAAGATTTATCTAGAGAATTGAAACATTATTATAAATCAAAGGGTATTGATAACGGATTTATATTCTTATCAAATGATCCAAAATGTAAAGGAAAAATGCCTGCAGTATCTACTATTTGGAGACAAATGCAAAAGGTTGCTGGAATGGCACGAATAAATAAAGAAAAGGTGCATCCTCATAATTTTAGACATTTATTTGCTCAAGTATTTTTAGATGCATATCCTGAAAATGTTTTAGATCTAGCTGATTTATTAGGCCATAACGATTTAAAGACAACTAGGATTTATACTAAAACATCTGGAGAACAAAAGAGAATGAAATTAGAGAAAGTTAAATTTTAAGGAGGAATAAATAATGAAACAATATGCTTTATATAAAGGTGATGAACTATTAGATATAGGTAATTTAAAGTATTTATCTAAAAAATTCAAAGTCAAAATAAAAACATTACTTTTTTATCAAACACCTAGTCAAAAGAAAAGAACTAGTGAAAATAAAGGTAGAAGATTAGTAAGATTGGAGAGTGAATAGATGAATAGTTATACTGATAAAGATTTAAATATAATAGCTATTTTAAGTATGATAACATTTTCTATAGCATTTGCTCTATTGATGGTTGTTGGTCCTGAATTAAATAAACAACGAGAGATAGATAACCAACTAGAGAATCGAATAAAAACACTTGAAAATACATGCCAAAAATCATAAAAACTATTTTAGATAGTAAAAAGTGCTTTAAGTCTTGATATATCTGGGTTTGTTTGATATTGTGTTGGTGCAATATAACATAGTGGTTATGTTGCAGAGAATATATAACAAAAAGAGGTGATAAATATAAGAGTCCTGAAAGTTGAAAATGAAGATAATATTGTATTTGATATTGAAAAATGGCGAAAAGAAATAATTAATTATCAAGATACAATATTAGAAAATAGTATTGAACATATGAATATTGAAATTGATTATTTAGAAGATAAATATGGTTTCCAACAAAGAAGTAATAAAGATTTTGAAGTAAGTTATACATTTTCTAGACAAGATCCATTACAAGATTATGGCCACATAAAAGAATTGAAATATATGTTTAAACATGGCTTTAAATACATACTAATTGATAAAAAAGATAATCTTTATAATAAATTATCAACAGCTTGTGGAAAGTGGGGAAAACATAGAAGTGTAAGAAGTCCTGAACAAAATATCGTTGATTATGATTATAAAAAAATGGCATTATTTATTGAAAAAAATAAATATTTATATGCCTATATTGGAAGTTGCTATGCTGGAAATACTTATACATATTACTTTAATTATGTTGGTGAAATAAATCCACAATTAAAACTATTTTAAATAAAATATTTCAAATAGTAAAATTTAAAAATAAGGAGGAATAATGAACTTTTTGTATAAAATACGAAATTTTCAGAGGGTTTTGGATGAAAAGACAGATATTGAAAAACAATATAAAAATTATAAAAAAAAGAGTGAGGGTAAAATTGCTGCTTTAGAAAATAAAAATCAAGAGCAATTAAAAGAAATCTCAAAACAAAAAAACATAAATACTAAGCAATTAGAAGAAATATCAAAATTAAAAATTGAAAATGAAGATCTAGCTGATAAATTAGCAAAAGCTAATACTTCAAAAGGTGGCCTTACTAAAGAAAACAATAAACTTAAAAAACAAAATGAAGAGCTTAATTTAAAATTAAAAGAACAAGAAATTGAATTAAGTAAAAGATTTATAGTTAAAACGGTTAAACCAGGTAGAACACCAAATACAATAAAAACTAAAATATCAAAACCTATGAGCAACAATGTAAGGAATTATATGAAAAAGGAATTTGATTATTAGATAAAATGTTTCAAATAGTAAAATCAATAAATTGGAGTGAATTATATGTGGTTATACTTATGTGCAGCATGGTTAGGAGCAACGATTTCAGTAGGTATTATGTGTTTATTCCAAATTAATGAATATGAAGAAATTAAAGAAGATAGTAAGGATGAAAAGTGAGGTGAAAAAATGATTAAAAAAAGACCAGGAACAATACCTACATTTGAAACTAGAAGTGAATCAAATGAAACAGTGGATAAGAAAAAAAGATATTCACAAATTATTGAAGTATTAACTGGTGGAAAAGAAATGACTGCTAAAGAAATAGCAGTTGTAATGTATCAAAGAGGATATATACCTACAAGTGAAAGAAATTTTACTGCACCTCGTTTAACGGAACTTTCATACAAAGGTATAGTTGAACCAATTGGTAAACAAAAATGTACTTATACTGGTAAAACAGTTGCAGTATATAAATTGAGAAATACTCAAACAAATATATTTGATTTTATATAAGGAAGGATGAAATAAAAGATGAAAGAAGAAAAAGTTAAAGGTAGATACTTCTATCTAATGTTAAAAGAAAACTTCTATGATAGTGATGATATGGTTCTATTAGAGAGCATGGAAAACGGATATAAATACTCTAATATCCTACTTAAACTATATCTAAGAAGTTTAAAAGATAAAGGTAAATTGATGTATAAAGACCGTATTCCTTATAGCATAGAAATGTTAGCGAAACTAACTAGACATGATCCAGATACAGTTAGGAGAGCAATTGAAATATTTAGAGATATGGGGATTATAGAAATACTTGATAATGGAGCTATATTCATGATGGATATAGAGAATTACATAGGTAAATCAAGTACAGAAGCAGATAGAAGAAGAGCTTATGATAGAAGAATTGCTGCTGAAAAAAAGGAACTATTATTATCAAATAATAGTGAGAAAACTTGTGATAATTCTTGTGAGAAATCTCACGAACATATAGATATAGAATTAGATACAGATATAAATATAAATACAGATATAAAGAAAGATATAAAGAAAGAGCAAAAAAATATAGTCATTGCTAAAGCAAATGACAGTGTTAGTTCCGTTTCGCTTGAAGATGAATTTAATATAATCTGGTCTTTATATCCTAGAAAGCAAGGTAAATCAAATGCATTTAAAGCATACATTAAAGCAAGAAAGAAAGGTATTACTAAAGAAACTATATACAATGGTTTACAAGAATATCTTAACTATATACAAATCGAAAAAATAAAACCACAATACATAAAGCAAGGATCAACATGGTTTAATCAAGAATGTTGGAATGATGATTATTCCATTAAAAGAGAAGTAACTACAAAAGATTTAGCTGAACATATAGATTTTAGTGAATTTAGATAGGAGGAATAAATGAAAGTAATAGATTTATTAAATAAATGGTTAAATAATGAATTAATGCCAAAAACAATAGTATATGGAAATGACTTGTTTTACTGGAATGAAAATTTAAAAGATTACACTACTTCATTAGATCCAAATGTTATAGATAGTAATACTTATTTTATGGAACAGTTACATTTTGGAAGGTTAAACAATGAAGTGAAGATAATAGAAGAAGATAAGAAAATAGAAAAATTAAAAAATATAACAAAATTGCCAAAGGTAGTTAATCATAACTCTATTGACTGGTTTATTTTAGAGGAATTAGAAAAAAGCTATAAAAAAATCAATGAACTAATAGATGAGGTAAATAAATTAAAAAATAAGGAGGAAAAATGAAACAAGAAGAATTAGTAAAAGGCCTTACTTATTTAGGAATGGCCTACGGAAAAGAATATTCCAAAATGGAATGTGAGCAACATTATGATTTTCTAAAAGATTATAATTATGAAACATTTATAGTAGCAATAAAAAACATAATTAAAACATCAAAATTTCTACCAAAAATAACTGATTTAATAACAGCTTGTGATAATGCTAAAACGATAGTTAGGTATGATGTTCTGGAATACATGAAGAATTTTGGATATTTCAAAACACCTATTGAATATGAAAAAGCATCAAGCTTTATGGAAAAAGGAATAGTTCCAGGATGGCTACAAGATGATATTAATAAATATTATAAACAAATGGTAAATAATAAATTAGAACATAAAGATACATTAATGATTGGAGGTAGTAATGAAATCAATAGAAGAAATTAAAAAAACACCTAATCTATTTATTGAAGCAGAAGCAGAGAATGATGGAATGGGTGGTAAATACTATGATAAATATAGTGGTAAATATCTTAATTTTATATTCAGTTATCAATTAGGTTGGGAACACTTATCTGTATCAATGCCAGGTAAAACTCCAACATGGGATCAGATGTGCATAATGAAAGATATATTTTGGAATAAAGATGAAGCATGTGTAGAATATCATCCAAGAGAAGAAGATTATGTTAATAATCATTCACACTGCTTACATATCTGGAAACCTACAGAACAGGTTCTACCTACACCTCCAAGCATATTAGTAGGTTTTAAAAACGATGCACAAAAATATATGATTTTGAGAGCATGTAAAGAGAATGGTATAGAAATAAATAAATGGAAATATAATAAAAGAGAAAAAGTGAAATAATTTGTATTATCAATGTTTCAAAAAGTAAAGAAAGAGGTGTGATGTGAAAAATTATTATAATTCAAAGCTTGAATTTGAAAATAAAATAGATCGTATTAGAATATTAAAACATGATATTGAAAAGATAGATTTAAAATTAACTAAAATAACTGGAACTATGAAAGATGTAAATACTAGCGGTGGGGAAAAAGAAGCGAGTAAAATTCATTCATATACTGTACAAAAAGTATCAAAGCAAGAAGAAATAAAAGAGCTAGAAGAAGAAATAGAATTTTTAAGGCCAATAATTAAAAGAATGGAACAAAGAGTCAATGCTATGGTTGGTCTTGAAAAAGAAGTCTTTGAATTATTTTATGGGAAAAATATCAAAGTTAAACACATAGCATTGATGAAAAACTTTTCACCTCAAAGGATATATCAAATACTAGATAGAGTAAATGAAAAATTAGATATTAAATAAAGATTAGAAAAAATTTTAAAAAACTTGATGTATAATGATACTAGTGAGAAATTAAATATCTCCAATCTAAATATTATCAGGCACTGCTTATAGGCAGTGTTAAAAATAATATCTCCTTATATTATTTTTAGCAGTACCTATAATGGTACTATTGCACAAAGAACCTTAATTGGTTCTTTTTTTGTTAAGAGTATTAGAAATTATTCCTTTTTTATTCTATTAATTCAGTGTTCTTCTTTCATATAGACTAATACTCTTAAAAATCTTTAAAGGGGTGATCTATATAACGATATTAAAAATGTGTAGAAAGTGTAAAAAAGTAATAGTTCATCCAGCTGCTTATTGTCCTGAATGTCAAAAAACAATTGATGCTATAAAAGAAGAATTACAAAGAATTAGAGATAGAAAATATAATCAAAATCGTGATCCTAAATATAAGACATTCTACAATAGCAATGATTGGTATGTTTTGAAAGAAAAAAAACTTCAAGATGAGCAATATAGATGTGAATTTAAAGGTTGCAATAAATTAGCAGTAGATGTTCATCATATAAAACCAATTCAAACTCCAGAAGGTTGGGAATTAAGACTTGATTATAATAACCTGGAAGCATTATGTATAGATCATCATAATTTTAGGCATAACCGCTTCCAAAAAAGAAAGAAGGTGAAAGAATGAAATTAAAACAAATAGTTTGTGATGAAGCAGAATTAACTTTAACTAAAGAAAGAAAAAAAGTTAAATTTGGTGAAGAATTTGAAGTATCTGATGAAAGAGGTAAAGAAATTTTAGCAGCTACTTTTAAAGGAAAACCAGTTGCAGAATTAGTTCCTGAAAAACCAATTAATGAATTTGGTAATCCAGTAGGAACTAGAAATGTGAATAAAACTACTTCTAAAACAAAAACTAAAAAATAAGGAGGTTTTATGATAATTGATATAACTTTAGATGAAAATAAAAATATAACTGCTAACTCAAAAGTAATTAGTAAAGTATCTGAAAATAGAGCAACAATTTTAAAATTTCATGTAGGCGATTTTATAGATAAATATGGTTTTAATTTTTATTTAGATTTTAAAAAACCAAATGGTTCAAAATTTACTACTCAAAAATTAAATGTTGTAAATAATTTAGTTGAATATGAAATAACAAATAGTTTGTTAGATGAATCAGGATTTTTACAAGTTGAAGTTGTTTTAATTAAAGACAATAAAAAAGTAATATATCCTACATTATGGTTTGAAATAAATGAATCAATAAATGCTACTGATGAATTAGCACCAGAAAATAAAACATTAATATCTGAAATCGAAGAAGTATTAAATAAAATTGATACTTCTGGAACTGGTACTAAATTTTTAAGTGATGATGGAACATATAAAGCTATTGATAGTAGTGCAATAAAAGAAATCGAAAGTATGGATGCAACCAATCCAATTGTTTTAAGAAATTTAGATAGTGGTTGCTATTGTTTGCATGGTTACATTTTACCTTTTAGTGGATCTGATGCATTATTTGCTGCTCAAACACCAATACAAGTAAATATAGCAAAATCTAGTGATATATCTTTTGTACAATTATTCTTTGCATTTAATAATCAATTACAATATTTTGAGATAACAGATAGCAGTTATACTATGAAGAATATTTTATTTAATGAAATATTAACTAGATTAGCCGCTTTAGAAAGTAAGGTGTCTTAATGATATTAGTTATAAATAACCTAGAGAGCACAAGTACAACAAATGCTTTAAGTGCATACATGGGAAAAGTTTTAAATGAATCTATACAATCACTCGAATTAAGAGTGGTTGAAATAGAAGGTACTACACTAGATATTAGTGCATTATCTAGTGAAGAAATTCAAGAAATTATAGGGTAAAGGAGAGTGATTATATGAAATTTCTAGATAGTACTGGTTTAACTCAACTTTGGACAAGAATCACAAGTTTATTAGGTGGCAAAGTTGACAAAGTTGAAGGAAAGGAATTATCATCAAACGATTATACAACTGCTGAAAAAACAAAATTAGAAGGATTATCTAATTATGATGATACAGCATTAGCTGGTAGAGTTACTACTTTAGAAGGTGCTGGATATCAAACAGCAGCACAAGTTCAAAGTGCTATTGATACTGCTATTGCTGGAGCAGATACTTGTCAACCATTAACTGCTGCTGAAATAACAGCTATTATTGGCAGCTAGATATGAAAGTATTAGATGAAAATGGTTTGGCAGTATTAAAGCAATATTTATTAGCAGAATTGCCATTAATTAATCCTAGTGATTGGGAACAATTAACATCTCCTGGAACAGCAACAATATATAAATTAAAAGTAATTAATAATCAATTAGTAGCACCAGCTTATAGACAAATGTATGCAACAGAAGATGGAGAAAATTGGACATCAACAGCATACGGTAGTGCATTAAATGATGTGTGTTATTTTAAAGGAAATTATATAGTTGCTAGAACTGGTGGAGCATACATAGGCACTTCATTAGATAATTTAACATATAGTGCTTTTTACAGCAGTACAGCAAATACATGTTGCACTGATGGAAATATAGTTGTTGTAGCTGGAAATGGAGGTGGGATATACTATTCTACCGATGGCACAAACTTCATACAAGCAACATCTCCAGTAACAAACGATATATCAGCAAGTATTTACAATAATGGATTGTTTATATTAGTTGGAAGAAGTGGAACTATATTGACAAGTGAAGATGGTGTAAATTGGGTAAAAAGAACGATTAATATTACAACTGGATTAAACGATATTTTCTATGATGGTAAAAAATATATAGTTGTAGGTAATAGTAAAGTAATACTAACATCCAATGATGGAATAACATGGACAAATATTACAACTAATTTACCATCAACAGATATACAAACAATCTATTATCAAGATAATTATTACATTATAACAGCAAGTTCAAACACATTATATTATTCAAAAGACTTAACATCATTCACATCAGTAAGCATAGATAAAACATGTTATGCTATAGTATATTTTAAAGATCAATTATATATATCTGGAAGTAGTGGATATGTTGCCAGAGCATCTATAACAGACCAAAAATTAAATTTACAAGAAGTTGCTAATTACTTTATGAATAAAATGAATAAATAAAATATTTTATACACTAACACTTAATAGTTAGTGTACTGATGATATATCTATACCACGAGGGTGTGGACTTCGGTTAGGTGTGGTAGGAACATAGTGAACTAACCCGTTATGTTTATATATCATTAGTACAGTATCTATTAAAGATACTAAAAATAACGCACCTTATTAAACACCATTTTAAAGCAA
>ERZ857629.778-NODE-778-length-40609-cov-16.918676_pt1 | contig 40609 bp, 28 predicted proteins | sample MGYA00519700_ERZ857629 | MGnify/ENA primary metagenome ERZ857629 (study PRJEB31778, sample SAMEA3449351) | human gut metagenome | biome: human gut; feature: human-associated habitat; material: faeces | place: United Kingdom | collected 2010/2012 ... | reverse complement strand
TGCTCCGTACAATGATAGTCGCCTTCATGGTTGCGTTTGAAAGTTCCTCTTGACAGATTGTTGTTGATATATACAGGGCGGACTGTATAATCGGCACGAGGCACGTTGATGGCAATGATTTCCTTACCATCAAAATCTATTGTCTGTATATCGTCATCATGCAAAAGATTTACATTCACTTTCTCTTTGCTGTTGACAATATTCCACAAGTCCTTGCGAATTTTGTCGGCATCCTCAACACCAACGATTTCAAACCGCTTGGTATTGTCATGCTCGTCCATATGCTCTACCACACCCAACAGAATGGTTCCACCGTATGTGTTGGCAAAAGCTGAATAAGTTTCCCAAAGCGAATTTGGCACACCTTTCGTAGCTTTCTTGCATTCGAGCGTTACACGCTCACCATCAGACAGAAGTTTGTATATGTCATTTATTTTACTCATCACAATCATTCTTCTAAATCCATACATTGCAAAAACAAAGTATAAGATTTGGTTATTTATGCTGTATCCAAGGAGATTGCGTTAATATCCTTAAAACTTTCTCGAAATTTTGTTTCTGCTTTTTTGCATTGAAATCATAGTAATCAGAACTATCTTTGAGGTGTTCTTCGAATAATTTTACAAAAAACTTAACATCAGCAATACATGCTTCCCCCCATGTGCAAGAAGGCGTAAGAAACAGTCCAGATGGTTTTTGCTGATATAATTCTATGGCTCTATAAATATCTCCATTCAAAACATGAAAATCAGCCAATTTTACTTGAGTGATCGGAGAGTCGAGTTCACGCTTTGGCATATATTCAAGGATTTTATCTACATTTTCAAAAAAAGCATTTCCATTACAATTGTCATATATCGACATGATTAGTTTGGCAAAGCTACGTTCATATACTTCTGTAGCAATATATACATGTTCGCAGTTCAGTACTTTAAGTTCTCTTATTCTTCCATCTGCAGCAAACATTCTGAACTCCTTTCGATTAGAACAATATGCATAAAAGTGTGATAATGAGTTCATGCCATGTTTTGTACAAAGGCCTAATCCAATATGCGGGGCATCGTAAGTCGCTCCCATCCTGCAAAATACTAAGTTGGACAAGAAACGGGTACTATACCCCGAGTTGTTTGAATCGTATGCAATCCATATTGGGTTGCCATTAGCAATAGCATTAAAGAGAATTTCTCTCATCGTATAAAAGTCTTCACTTTGCATACAAGGATTATACTCCCATTGTTTCTCAGAGAACAAGTTTTCCATCGGAACTATATCTTTAATTTCGTCTACTGGAATTTCAAGTTCGTATCCAAGGGGGCTTTTTCCTGTTATGAACTCGTTGCCGCTGTGAGAAACAATTTTTATTTGTTTATTTTTATAGACCCATTGATAACCGTCATTTTTAAGCACTTTGCAATAATCACAATTTATTTGGGCAATTTTATCAATGACAGAAACCCGTTTAGATTGTTCTATTGGAGGCAAAACATCTTCATCAGGCTTAATAAATCCCAAACGCTCTGTATCATAGGTAGCAGAAACATGGTTCGTTTGTGTATCGTCTGTGGAAACATAACCTGGCAAGTTTAGATAATGCTCCCTTGCGTTGTCAGAGGCCATTTGCTCAGCTTGCTCGTAAGTCCACCTTTCTACGGATTCTAATGTATCCTCATCATATTTAATACTCTCATCATTAGTCAGCCATCTTAGCATACGTTTAATATAGTTGGTTACACCTTCTATATTTTTATGTATTTGCGACTCCGCAAAACGTATTACGCACCATCCATTTCTAATAAAATATCTATCACGTAGATTGTCGCCATTGCCTTTGTAATGAATTGGTTTGCGACTTACAATATCATAAGGTTCATCTACTTCTATGTCTACATATATGTTTCGTTCTTTCCAATAAAGGCACACGTCAGGCCGATATGAATAATTTCTATTCAATATCGGTAATTTCACATTGTCAAGAACTATAATAATATTAAGTTCCTGACACATTTTGCGTATGCTACTTAACAACACTGGTTCCATAACACCAACTGTTGTTCCTGTTTTATCACGTTTAGGAATCAGAATAGAAGTATCATGCTGCGGAACCTTTACCGACGGAAAACTGTCATGATCCAATTCTCCTTGGAACTTGTCATATAGAAATTTTCCTTCAAAAGCAAGATTATGTTCAGCTACATCCTGCTTATGTTTACATCTCTTTCCTATATTCTGTTTTCCGGACAGAGGACTTGAATTGTTAGGATTAAGTTTTTTGGGGGTTGGCGCTGGATTGATGAATACACGAGGTTCTAATGTTATTATATTCTCTATCGAACCATCATTTTCATCATGAACATCAACGACATTGGTACTAAGTTGTTTCTTAAATTTCTTGTATGGAACAAATTTTACAATATTCTTTGCTGATGATTTTTTTATTTCTTTTTTTTGAATATCAAAATAAGTTCTTCCCAAGCTTTTAACGATATGAAATGCTCCAAAATCCTTCAAAGATATTCTATGTCCTTGTTGCAATTCTGAAAGTATAGTCTTTATGCAACAGTTTACAATTATTTTGGAAAGACGAATAGAAAATCCTGTTCTTCCTGCCACCTCCCTTATTAATTGTTTCTTATTCATATGCTAATTATTATATATTATCACTATTAGTAAAATAAAAAAACACTGAAAATTTTAAATTATATACTGCTTGATATTTATTCAATAGTAATATTCTCAATTGGCCAAAACAAATCCTGTATCTCAACATTCAGACATTTGGCGATCTCCACCAGTGTCTCGACATTCGGCTGTATGGTGTTGGTACACCACTTTGAGACGGTTGCAGGATCTTTGCCCAATTGTTCAGCGAGCCATTTGTTGGTTCGTTTCTTTTCAGCCAGGACGACCTTTAGTCTGTTTATATCTTTACTCATATTTGCGTATAATTATTTGGAAAGTACAAAAGTAGTGATTTCCTGTTAGAATAACGAATAAAGGTGTTGAGTTATTATGTTAGATAGTGATATTTGTATTATATAGATGATATATACATCAATTTATAGAATATGTGAGCTAATCTATTTGACTATAGGGTGTCATTTGACGACTCATAATATGGGCGATGTCAAGTGAAATGCAATGAAATCATGAGAAATACGGATGAAAACAACATAAACTTTGCCGACCACAACAAATTAGCGACGAATTATGTTGGCAAAATCTCGGCAATTTATATAAACAAAAAATCCTAACTGCTCAATATCAAGCAGTTAGGATTTTTCTTGGTGCGCCTGAAAGGACTCGAACCTTCACGTCCTAAAACACCAGATCCTAAGTCTGGCGCGTCTACCAATTCCGCCACAAGCGCGTTAGTGGCTGCAAAGATAGTGAAAAATGGCGAGACTGGCAAAATAATATTAGACTTTTATGATACGCGCCGACTGATGCGGATGCTCGTAACGGTCGGCGCGGATGTCCGTATCGTTCGATGCGGATGAGAAAACTCCACACATTCTACTTCTTCAGTTCTTCGATGAATCGCTTCATCTCTGCCTCGTGTGCCTTTGCCTTGAAGAAGAGGTGCCACTGGTTGCGGGCGCATATGAGGTTATCGATGAATCGCTTCATCTCTGCCTCGTGTGCCTTTGCTTTGAGGAAGAGGTGCCACTGGTTGCGGGCGCGTGTGAGGTTATGCTCGGCATACTGGCACTTCCAGTAGTGGTCGCCCGAGAGGTAGTCCCAGAGGAAGCGCACGCACTGCATGTAGGGGAAGAGCTCGGCAGCGTAGGGGAGGAGCGACACTTCGAGCGGAGTGAGGAGGGAGCCTTGTGCCGACTCTAAGTAGCCGCGTGTGAATGCCTCGAAGATGTCCATGCGGAAATCGATCTTCTCGTACTCGGACGAGTCTTCGGCAATGGTGTTGGCAGCGGTGCGCAGGAAGTCGCCGTAGTCGCTGACGAAGAGCGACGGCATCACGGTGTCGAGGTCTATCACGCAGAGCACCTTGCCCTGTTTGTCGAACATCATGTTGTTCACCTTCGTGTCGCAGTGGCACACGCGCTTCTGCAGTTTGCCCTCGGCGAGGAGTCGTTCGCCCAGGCACATCTCGTCCATATACGCCTCAATCTCTTCTACGAACAGCTTCACGCTCTCGGCGCGTCCAACGGGGTCTTCGGCGTACACCTTGCGCAGCTGGTCGCGGCGTAGGCACATGTTGTGGAAGTCGGGGATTGTCTCGCCCAACTGGTCGGCGATGTAAGCCAGCCGCGCCTCGAAGTCGCCGAACGCCTTGCCTGCGTCGTAGGACGAGTCGGGTGTCACGGCGTCCATCGTCACGGCGTCGCTGATGAATACCGATACGCGCCAGTAGCTCTCGCCGTCGAAGTAGTAGGTCTTTCCGTCGGTGGTGGGCACGAAGCGCAGCACGCGGCGGTCGATGTCGTCGGCTCCTTCAGCCTTCAGCTGCTCGCGTATGTGGTTGGTCACGGTCTCCACGTTGTGCTGCAGCAGGTCAACATCGGTGAAGATGTGGTGGTTGATGCGTTGCAGGACGTAGTCGGGGCAGTCGTTTTCTGCGGTCTGTATGCGGTATGTGTCGTTGATGAGTCCGTTGCCGAGCGGCTTGATGTCGCTGACGGTGCCTTCGATGAGAAACTTGCTGGTAATGTTGTTTAGATTGTTCATTGTCTTATTTTAATTTGATTTGTATTTAGAGGGTACAGTTAGGGGGTGCACTTGTCTCAAGTGCACCAACAAAGCAAGATGTGCACCAACTAATTGGTATTTTACTCGGTTGGTGCAGTTGAGACAACTGCACCCCCTATTGAGACAAGTGCACCCCCTAAATTGCAAATTTACGGCTTTTTTATTATAATAGGTGTCTTTATTGCTGCTTATTTCGCTTTTTTGCAGTAACTTTGTGGTGATAGACTAAAAATTAAAAACTAATCATAATGCAAGCAAAAAGACAACTCCTTGCGCTTCTTGCGCTCTGCGCCTTTGGCTCTGCCAACGGCTTCGCGCAGCAGAAGACGCCCTTTAAGTATTGGTTCGACCGTCCTACGACGATGCGCGGACAGGCTGTGTGGCTCGCTTCGAGCCCCGACCGCAAGCCTACTGAGCGTCAGCTGGTGCGTGCCGGCGACTTAGTGAACAACCCCGACCCCGAATGGGAGTCGCAGTCGCTGCCCATCGGCAACGGCAATATCGGCGGCAACGTGCTCGGTTCTGTTGAGGCTGAGCGCATCACGTTCAACGAGAAGACGCTCTGGCGCGGCGGTCCGAATACTGCGCGCGGCGCCGCTTACTACTGGAATGTGAACAAGCAGTCGGCTCACGTGGTGGGCGAGATACGAGACGCCTTCACCAAGGGCGACTGGGCGAAAGCCGAACAGCTCACACGAAAGAACTTCAACAGCGTTGTGCCCTACGAGGCTGACGCCGAGGAGCCGTTCCGCTTCGGCAGCTTCACAACAGCCGGCGAGTTCTATATAGAAACCGGACTGAGTTCGGTGGGTATGACCGGCTATCGCCGCGAGCTTTCGCTCGACTCAGCCCTTGCTAAAGTGAGTTTCTGCAAGGACGGCGTGCAGTACGAGCGCGAGTATTTCGTGTCGCATCCTGCCAATGTGATGGCTGTGCGCTTCGCTGCGTCGCAGCGCGGCAAGCAGAACCTCGTGTTCTCTTACGCTCCCAACCCTGTTTCGACGGGCGAGATGAAGGCAGACGGCACAGATGCGCTCTGCTGGCTGGCGCGTCTCGACAACAACGCCATGCAGTACGCCGTGCGCATCAAGGCTGTGGCTAAGGGTGGCGAGGTTTCTAACGCTGGCGGCAAGCTCACGGTGAAGGATGCCGACGAGGTGGTGTTCCTCATCACTGCCGACACCGACTACAAGCCCAACTACGACCCCGACTTCAACGACCCGAAGGCTTATGTGGGCGTCGACCCGGCAAAGACTACCGCCGACTGGCTCGCAAAGGCTGCGGCTAAGGACTACGCTTACCTGCTCAACGAGCATTACGCCGACTATTCGGAGCTCTTCAACCGCGTGCGTCTGAACATCAACAACGCTACGGTTGAGACCGCCGACCTTCCCGTGAACAGACGCCTTGAGGCTTACCGCCAGGGCAAGCCCGACTACTATCTGGAGCAGCTCTACTATCAGTTTGGCCGCTATCTGCTCATCTCGTCGTCGCGTGCAGACAATATGCCGGCTAACCTGCAGGGCTTGTGGCACAACAACGTGGACGGACCGTGGCGTATCGACTATCATAACAATATCAACCTGCAGATGAACTACTGGCTGGCTTGCCCGACGGGACTTCCGGAGTGCGAGTTGCCGCTCTTCAACTTCATGCGCACGCTCGTTAAGCCGGGCCGCGTAACGGCTAAGTCGTACTTCGGCACGCGTGGCTGGACAACATCCGTTTCGGGCAATATCTTCGGCTTCACATCGCCGCTTTCGAGCGAGGATATGTCGTGGAACTTCTCGCCGTTCGCAGGTCCGTGGCTCGCCACTCACCTCTGGAACTACTACGACTTCACCCGCGACCGCCACTTCCTCGCCGACAACTACGACATGCTGAAGGAGTCTGCCGACTTCGCTGCCGACTATCTCTGGCATCGCGCCGACGGCGTATACACCGCTGCTCCGTCTACATCGCCCGAGCACGGACCGGTTGACGAGGGCGCAACGTTCGCTCACGCCGTGATACGCGAAGTGCTCTTGGATGCTATTGATGCGAGTCGCGTGCTGGGCAAGAGCGCAAAGGAACGCCGCCAGTGGGAGGACGCTCTGAAGCATCTCGCTCCGTATAAGATAGGTCGCTACGGACAGCTCATGGAGTGGTCTACCGACATCGACGACCCGAAGGACGAGCATCGCCATGTGAATCATCTCTTTGGTCTGCACCCTGGTCACACCGTGTCGCCTGTTACGACGCCCGAACTGGCTAAGGCTTCGCGCGTAGTGCTCGAGCATCGCGGCGACGGCGCCACAGGATGGTCAATGGGCTGGAAGCTTAACCAGTGGGCGCGCCTGCACGACGGCAACCATGCCTACACGCTCTACGGCAACCTGCTGAAGAACGGCACGCTCGACAACCTTTGGGACACGCACGCTCCGTTCCAGATTGACGGCAACTTCGGCGGAACAGCCGGTGTAACAGAGATGCTCATGCAGAGCCACATGGGATTCGTGCATCTGCTGCCTGCATTGCCCGACGCTTGGAAAGAGGGCGCTGTGAGCGGTCTGCGCGCAAAGGGCAACTTCACCGTGTCTATCAGCTGGAAGAACGGCAAGCTCGTTGAGGCTACGCTACTCTCGGGTGCGGGTGCTCCATGCGAGGTGCGCTACGGCGACTCGGTGCTGAAGTTCAAGACGAAGCGAGGCGCACGCTATACGCTGAAGCTCAACGGCGACAAGCTCACTGTGAAGAATCTATAAATGCAAAAAGAGGATATCGCAAATGCGGTATCCTCTTTTTTATTACCTATTATATCTATTGTCTACTCGTAAACCCAGTATCCCGCTGTCTGCTGCTGTGCTGCGCCGTCCTTTGAGGGAGCGGCAGCTGTAGACGTCTTGCGGAAGTAGCCGACGAGGGTTATGTCGAAGATGAGGGTGGAGTAGGCTGCGCCCGGCTTGTCAGACGAGCCGTATGCCAGCTGGTGCGGTATGTATACCTGCCATCTGTCGCCGATGTGCATGTTCTGCAGCGCCGTAGCGAAGCCTTTCACCACGCCGCTCACGGCGAACGTGCGCGGTTTCATCGTGCTGAGGTTGTATTCGCCCTGCCAAGACTGGTCGAAGATGTAGCCTTTGGCGTAGCTTGTCGACGGCAGCAGTCGGCCGCTGTAGTGCACCTTCACCGAGTCGGTGTAGAGCGGACAGCCCGAACCCGTGCCGGCGTTGAGCACGTTGGCAAGCACGTAGTCGTAGCTGTGTGTAGCCAGCTTGTCGTCGAGGCTCCAAGAGCGCAGCACCTTCCAGTCGGCAGCGCCGCCCGCCACCAGCTGCTTCACCTCGGCGTACTTCTTGTCGTAGTAAGCCTCGTTGGTCTTCTGCCAGTTGGGGAACTCTTCCACCTCGTTGTCGGTCTCTTTGCACGACGACAGGCTTGCTGCGAAGACTGTCGTCATGGCGAGGAGTATGAATAAATAGTATTTTCTCATTTATCGAGTGTGTTATTACTGCAATTTCTTGAGCAGGCTTGTGATGCTCACCTTGTCCTCGATGATGCTGAGGAGCTGGTCGATGCTCACGCGCTCCTGCTCCATAGTGTCGCGGAAGCGGAGTGTTACGGTGTTGTCCTTCAGCGTGTCGTAGTCGACGGTGACGCAGTAAGGTGTGCCCACGGCGTCCTGACGGCGGTAGCGCTTGCCGATGGTGTCCTTCTCGTCGTAAGTCGTGTTGAAGTGGAACTTCAGGTTGTTCACAATCTCGCGAGCCTTCTCGGGCAGTCCGTCCTTCTTAACGAGCGGCAGCACGGCGAGCTTTGTCGGAGCGAGTGCCGGCGGGAGCATGAGCACGACGCGTGTCTCGCCGTTCTCGAGCTTCTCCTCCTTGTAAGAGTGGCACATCACGCTGAGGAACATACGGTCTACGCCGATAGATGTCTCGATGACGTACGGAGTGTACGACTCCTTTGTCTGCGGGTCGAAGTACTTGATAGAGCGGCCCGAGAACTTCTCGTGCTGCGAGAGGTCGAAGTTGGTGCGGCTGTGTATGCCTTCCACCTCCTTGAAGCCGAACGGCATGTGGAACTCGATGTCGGTAGCGGCGTTGGCGTAGTGAGCCAGCTTCTCGTGGTCGTGGAAGCGGTAGTTCTCGGCGCCGAAGCCCAGAGCCTGGTGCCACTTCATGCGCAGCTCCTTCCACTTCTGGAAGTACTCGAGCTCGGTGCCCGGCTGTACGAAGAACTGCATCTCCATCTGCTCGAACTCGCGCATACGGAAGATGAACTGGCGTGCTACGATCTCGTTGCGGAACGCCTTGCCGATCTGTGCGATGCCGAACGGAATCTTCATACGGCCTGTCTTCTGCACGTTGAGGTAGTTGACGAAGATGCCCTGTGCTGTCTCCGGACGGAGGTATACCTTGTTAGAGCCGTCGGCTACTGAGCCCATCTCTGTAGAGAACATGAGGTTGAACTGGCGCACGTCGGTCCAGTTCTTTGTGCCGCTGATCGGGTCTACGATCTCCTCGTCGAGGATGATCTGCTTGAGCTCAGCGAGGTCAGGTCCCTGCATAGCCGCTGTGTAGCGTGCGTGGAGAGCGTCGCGCTTCTGCTGATGCTCGATTACGCGAGCGTTTGTGGCGCGGAACTGAGCCTCGTCGAAGCTCTCGCCGAAGCGCTTGCGAGCCTTGGCAATCTCCTTCTCAATCTTCTCGTCGTACTTTGCAATCTGGTCTTCGATGAGAACGTCGGCACGGTAGCGCTTCTTAGAGTCGCGGTTGTCGATGAGCGGGTCGTTGAAAGCGTCTACGTGTCCGCTTGCCTTCCAGATAGTAGGGTGCATGAAGATGGCAGAGTCGATACCCACGATGTTGTCGTGCAGCAGCACCATGCTCTTCCACCAGTATTGTTTGATGTTGTTCTTCAGTTCTACACCGTTCTGTCCGTAGTCGTACACTGCAGCCAGTCCGTCATAAATTTCGCTGCTCGGGAACACGAAACCATACTCCTTGCAGTGACTCACGATTTTCTTGAAAACGTCTTCTTGTGCCATTTTATATGTGTTTTATTGTTAATTTACTGATATGTAAGGCGCTGTGTGCGATAATAACAATGTGCAAGCAGCCACCTTTAAAATGCAAAGTTACGCTTTTTTGATTGATTATGTAGCGTCTGAGGCGTTAAATGTTATGAAACAATAGGGTTGCGGCGGTCGTATTGTTGTGTTGCGGCGGTCGGTTTGTTGTGTTGGGGCGGTCGTTAAGTCATCGGACAGCGTACGGAATCTGATCGGGCGGCGAACGGAATCTGATCGGGCGGCGGACGGAATCCGATCGGGCGGCGAACGGAATCTGATCGGACGGCGTACGGAATCTGATTGGACGGCGTACGGAATCCGATTGGACGGCGTACGCAATCCGACGATTGTCTCTAAGCTGTTTAGGGATTTTCCCACAAGCGTTTAGGGAAAATCCCTTTGACGTGCGCTGATAAAGTTCTAACTTTGCAAGCGAAAGGAAAAGGATCCGTAGCGGAGGTCTCCGGCCTCCGCAGCAACAAGACGATGCAGTTGCCATTCCCAGAGGTGCAGTTGCCATCTTCAGGGGGTGCAGTTGTCTCAACTGCACCAACCGAATAGAAGGCTCTGTTGGTGCACATCCTGCTTGGTTGGTGCACATTCTACTTGGTTGGCGCACATTCTACTTGGTTGGTGCACATTCTGCTTGGTTGGTGCACTTGAGACAAGTGCACCCCCTGGAAAGCACCTCATATAGAGCCCCTGAGAGGGCCCCTTAAGATAATGTATAACTTTTAAAACAGAAATATTATGAAAAGGTTTTTCGCAACAATAGTAATGGTGCTCGGCTTCATGGTGACAGCCGGCGCAATGAGCTACAGTCAGGCGCGCGAACAGGCTCTGTTCCTCACCGACAAGATGGCTTACGAGCTGAACCTCACTGACGACCAGTATGAGGCGGCTTACGAGATAAACCTCGACTATCTGCTCAGCGTCAACTCGTACGACGAGCTGTACGGCGACTACTGGCGCTGGCGTAACCTCGACTTCAGCTACGTGCTGCTCGACTGGCAGTATCGCATGTTCTGCGACGCGGCTTACTTCTACCGTCCGCTCTACTTCCACTCTGGCTGCTGGCACTTCGCCATCTATGCCCGCTATCCGCACCGCGACTACTTCTACTTCCATCGTCCTGCGGTGTACGTGAGCTATCGTGGCGGCCACTCGTGGCGTCAGAACAACGGACGCTCGTGGTATAGCGGCAGAACGTTCGGCTCGCGCCGCGGCGACAACTACTTCGGCATGCGCGACGGATTCCAGCGTGGCGACTACGGACGCGGCAACCGCCAGTCGTTCGGCGTGCGCGGCAACCGTCAGGTGGAGCAGAAGAACAACAACTCGGGCTTCGGTTCGCGCCGCGACAACAATGCCATCCGTCGCAACATCAACGGCGTAGCTTCTGGCTCAAGCCGTGATGTCAACGGATTCGGCTCTGGCTCACGCCGCGACAACAGCAGCTTCGGCTCAAGCCGCGGTTCGTCGGGCTTCGGCAGTCGCGAGAGCAGCACACGCACCACTGTGCGCCAGTCGGATAGCGGCAGCAGCTCTTCAAGCCGCAGCTTCGGCTCTGGTCGCAGCAACCGCAGCTTCGGCTCGCCCATGCAGTCGACACCGCGCTCTACGTTCAAGCCCGTAGACAGCTCGTCGAGAGGCAGCAGCATGTCGTTCGGTTCGTCAAGGAGCAGCGGCTCATCGTTCGGTTCGTCAAGAAGCAGCAGTCCGTCGAGAAGTTCGTCTTCGTTCGGTGGCGGCAGCTCGTCAAGAGGCTCCTCATCGTCAAGAGGCGGTGGCGGCTTCGGCAGCCGCAGATAACAATAGTAGCGGAGGTCTCCGGCCTCCGCAGCACCAAGTCTGATACAAATTGTATGTCTGTTTTAGAGTGCTGCGGAGGCCAGAGACCTCCGCTACTGTTAATTGTATGTCCGACTTGATGCTGCGGAGGCCGGAGACCTCCGCTACTATTGTTGCTCTTACTATTCCTAATTAATAATTACGAATTACGAATTACGAATTACTAATTACCTCCAGTCTCACCACCTCCGCATTCGCCATGCGTGGCGTTTCGTTCATCGGCGTGCCGCTATGCACGCTTCTTATTGCCTTGTTCATTATTCCGTGTCCCACGGCAAGCACGGTCTTTCCATCATAATTCTCTCTCACGAACTGCAGGAATGATGCGGCACGCGCCCTGAGAGCGTCGAGCGACTCGATGTCGTCGGTCCACACCGCATCCTTTAGGTCGGGGATATATCTGCCCGTGAAGCTGCCCCAGTCGCGCTCGCGCAGCAGCTTCGTCTGCACGATAGCGTCGGGCGCCACGCCGTGCGCAGCCGCCAGTATCACACATGTGTCGAAAGCGCGCTTAAGGTCGCTCGACACGAACACGTCGATAGGCGTGTCTTTTAGCTCGGCAGCGAGGGCGCGTGCCTGCTCGATGCCGTTCGGGGTCAGCTTGCCTTGAGTCTGCCCCTGCATAATCTGGCGCACATTGTCGACGGTCTCGCCATGGCGCACAAGAAGAAGTGTTGTCATATCGTTGTTTTGGGGGTTGTTTCTTTCTTGTTTATCCTTATAAATAACAAAGATATATATATTATTAGAAAATATAAGGCGTTTATAAAGTTTTTTTAGTGAAATGCTTGTTTTGTTCAATTTGAATGTCTATATTTGCAACGATTATTAACCTAAACTATAAAAAATGAAAAGAAAACTACTTTTTACTGTGCTGCTTTGTTTAGCAACATTGTTTACGTTTGCAGAGGTGAAAACTGTGCATTTGAATTTTACGAAAGAAATGTTTCATTTTGATTTTGATTCTTCAAATGTACTAAATATCTCGGCAAACAATGTTGGCTCAATGAACTTTTCTTACAATGAAAATCCTGATGAGCCTGGTTACCCAATTTTGTCATTACAAGTAAAAATGGCAAAGGGAGCGGAGTATAAAAGTTTCACCCAATCAACAACAAAAAGTGAAATATTCAATGATGTAACAATTGTGGCAAGTCCTTGGGCTGAACCAATGAGCCAAGATTATACTGCCCAATATATAAGTGATATTCCAAGATACACTAAGGCTAAATATCCATATTCGCATGTGAAATACATAACAACAACAACATTGGAAGATTCTGTTGTGTTTCATTTTCAAGTGTATCCTTTTGAATATGATGCTTTAAATAAAAAATTGTACTTAATCAATAACGTCACAATCAACATAAATTTGAATAACAAGATTAGTACAAACGATCAAAACAAAGCTGATTTTATTAACTATTGTGCAAGTAGGGGAATTGGTTATGACAATTTCATTGCTACCCAATCGACAAATGATGATACTGACAGTATAGATTATTTGATTATTACTTCTGATGAATTAGCCTACTATTTTAATCCATTTGTAAAATGGAAAAAGACCAAAGGTGTAAGAACTAAAGTCATAACAATAGAAGATATTCAAAAAAGTAATAGGTCAAACTCATGGCTTTCTCTTGCAGATCAGATAAAATCATATATTTTATATTTGTATCACATAAAAGGTTATAAATTAAAATACCTTTTGTTGGGTGGTGATAATAGCATTGTCCCTTCAAAAATGTGTTATAGCAGAGTTGTGAGCACAAAGTATAATGAAAAAACCAAAAAAATAGATACCATAGTATATGAAGATAAGATACCTGCCGACATCTTTTATGCGTCACTTGACTATACAAAAGATGCATATTGGGATCATTCTAAAAATGGTATATATGGAGAACTTGAAGATAGTATAAATCTTTCACAAGACATATTTGTTACTCGTCTTCCAGTTAACACTTCTACAGATGTAAAGACTGCATTGATGAAGTTGTTAAGTTATGAGCAAAATCCAGCTCCTTATGGATGGAATAATTCGATATTGATGGCTGGAATGAAACTGTTCGTAAATACTTCTGATGGTAAACATAGCGATGCAGAGAAACAAGGTGATTATATATACAATGGAAGCATTAAGAATTATTGGAATGGAGAACGAAAGAAACTCTACGATACATATTCTGATTTCGAAAATGATGGTATAAAAACTATTACGAAAGCGAATTTTCAAAAAGTTATTTCTCAAGGATTTGCATTTGTTGATATGCAAACCCATGGAAACAATTCACTATGGTCTTTGCCTGATAGAAATTACACTTCTTCAGATGCTGTAGCAATGACGAGCAGCCAATACTCTGTTATCACAACTACAGCATGTCATACAAATGCATTCGATAAGGCTGAACCATGCTTAAGTGAAGCCTTTATAAGAAATCCAAATAGTGGAGTTGTCGCTTATCTTGGTAGTTCACGTTATGGTTGGGGTGTAAATAGTACATATATATTAGGAACATCTTCTGAATATGAACAGGCGTTCTATAAATATTTATTTGGTAATACTTTAAAGGATAAGAATTTCGGAAAAGTTGTTGCTTATGCTAAGAATTCAAGGGTAAGTAATAGTTATACCGCTTCCAGATGGTTACAATTTTCACTAAATCCAATAGGAGATGCAGAAATGCCTATATACACAACTACGCCACAAAACTTTGATAAAAGTATAATTAAGAGGACACCTCATAGTGTATCTGTTTATACAGGCGTAGATAGTTGTAATATCTGTATTATGAGTAGTAAGGATGATGGCGTTTCATGCTATAAAGTCTACAAAAATGTAAGTGAAGTGTCTGATTTTGCAGTTAATACAGATCTTACAATTTGTATAACAAAGCAAAACTTTATTCCAAAAATTTATAATGTTTCAAGCATAAGGGATGTAAAAGATAAAATAATATATGGTGCTTTTGATAATAATAATCAACTTTTAATAAGCACTCAATTAGCAGATAATATTCAGACCGCCAATGTAATAATATCGAATACAAATGGCGATAAGGAGAAAACATATACGATATCAAAGGAGAATTCGTCAATAACAGACGATGCCTCAGAATTTAAAAATGGAGTTCATATTGTATCTATGTTTGTTAATGGAAAACTTACTGATTCTATACAATTAAGAAAATAAATAATAATAAAAACATATAAGTATGAGAAAAGTTTTAACAATAATGTTTTTGCTTTTGGTTTCATTTGCAGAAGCACAAGAATACCGTCCGATGCTGACCGACGGAAAGGAATGGCATTGTTTTCGTAGAGTGGCATTGTCGGATGTAGATTGGGAGCCGAACGGAGAATGGACATACACCATAAAGGTGGTGGGCGACAGTGTTATAAACGGTGTCGCATACAAGAAGATGTGCAAGGAGTATACCCAGGATGTTCCGTCGGGAAAAAACAAATGCACGTACTTCGCTGCAATAGAAAAAGACCGCAAGGTGTATAGCTACAGCGAAGATGGGGATGTTCTGTATTTGGATTTCAGTCTGCATGAAGGCGATTGCGTTTCCTGTTATCCTGAATATGTAGTTACAAATGAAGAAACGTTTGAGGCGAAAAACCGCACATACAGACGCCTTGTGCTAAGTGACTACGTTTGGGTTGAAGGCATAGGCAGTAGAAACGCATTTGAGATTATACCGGAAATGGGAATCGAATTGGCGCCGCCCTATATCTTGGAAGACTATATGGTAGAGTGTTACGACAACGGCGAATTGATATTCACCAAAGACGACTTCTATAACACAACGACCGGCATCGAAAACGTAACTGCTGAGGACCAGAAGAACGCTGATGTGTATAGCATTTCGGGTGTGAAGATTGCGAAACCTGAAAAGGGCATATACATACAGAACAAGCGCAAATACATAGCGCATTAAAGCGTAACGTGAGAGTATTGTATATAAACGTAAAAGCGTCACCTACTATGGCAAAAGCCAAGTGGTGACGCTTTTACTTTTTTTACTCTTAAAATCCCTTTTTACTTTTTTACTCTTTTACTTTTAAAAGCACTTTCACCGCTTCGCCCACGGTAGGCACACCGCTCACCACCATATAGCGCTTGCCCCTCACTTCCTTGAGGTCGCAGCGGCGTGCGTTGGCAGCGATGTAGTTGAGAACCTTGCCAAATGTAGCACTCTTGTAGTAGGCAGAGTTGGGGTTGCTCACGAACTGCATCTGCATGCGGCCCTGCTTCAGAATAATCTTCTCGCAGCCGAGACTCTTGCCGTAGCGGCGCAGCGGCACCACCTGCAGCAGCTCTTCGCCCTCGTGAGGCATAGCGCCGAAGCGGTCGATGAGTCGCTGGCGGTAGGCGTCGAGCGCATCGTCATCGCTGATGTTGTCGAGTTCGCGGTAGAGCAGCATACGCTCCGCGCTTCCCGGCACGTAATTGTCGGGGAAGTACATCTCGAGGTCGCTCTCCACGGCGCAGTCCTCCACGAAAGCGTCGCCCGTGAGATGGTTGCCCGCAGCCATCTCCTCGGCATACATATCGGCGAACTCGTCGTTCTTCAGTTCGGTGACAGCCTGGTTGAGAATCTTCTGATAAGTCTCGTAGCCAAGGTCCTCCATGAATCCGCTCTGCTCGGCGCCAAGCAGGTTGCCCGCACCGCGGATGTCGAGGTCTTGCATGGCGAGGTTGAAGCCACTGCCCAGTTCGGAGAAGTTCTCCAAAGCCTCAAGGCGGCGTCGTGCCTCGGGCGTGAGCACCGATTTAGGCGGCGCAAGCAGGTAGCAGAACGCCTTGCGGTTGGAACGACCCACGCGACCGCGCATCTGGTGAAGGTCGGAGAGTCCGAAGCGGTGGGCGTCGTTGATGATGATGGTGTTGGCGTTGCTTATGTCGATGCCGTTCTCGACGATGGTCGTAGAGAGCAGCACGTCGTAGTCGTAGTTCATGAAGCCGATGAGAATCTTCTCAAGCTCCTCGGGCGACATCTGTCCGTGTCCGATAGCCACACGCGCGTCGGGCACGTATTTCTTTATGAGCGCAGCAATCTCGGGCAGGTTGCTGATGCGGTCGTTCACGAAGAACACCTGTCCGTTGCGCGACATCTCGAAGTTGATGGCGTCGGCTATTATCTCATGTCCGTACACGCCCAGTTCGGTCTGCACGGGGTAGCGGTTGGGCGGCGGCGTGCGCATGATGCTCATGTCGCGAGCGCCCATCAGCGAGAACTGCAGCGTGCGCGGTATAGGCGTAGCCGACATCGTGAGCGTGTCGACATTGGTCTTCAGCTTGCGCAGCTTCTCCTTTGTAGACACGCCGAACTTCTGCTCCTCGTCGATGATGAGCAGTCCGAGGTCGTGCCACTCCACAGTCTTTCCTATCAGCTTGTGCGTGCCAACGAGTATGTCTATCTTGCCCGCCTTAAGGTCGGCAAGCACCTCGCGTGTCTGCTTCGCCGTGCGGGCACGCGAGAGATAGTCGACACGCACAGGCATGTTCTTCAGACGGTCTGAGAAAGTCTTGTAGTGCTGGAAGGCGAGCACCGTTGTAGGCACGAGCACCGCCACCTGCTTGGAGTCGCACGCCGCCTTGAACGCCGCACGTATCGCCACTTCGGTCTTGCCGAACCCCACGTCGCCACACACAAGGCGGTCCATCGGTCGGGCAGACTCCATGTCGGCTTTCACGTCGTGCGTGGCGCGCTGCTGGTCGGGCGTGTCCTCGTAGAGGAACGACGCCTCAAGCTCGTTCTGCAGGTACGAGTCGGCTGAATAGGCGAAGCCTTTCTCGTGGCGCCGCTTGGCGTATAGCTTGATGAGGTCGCGCGCAATGTCCTTGATGCGCTTCTTCGTGCGCTCCTTCAGCTTCTCCCATGCGCCGGTGCCGAGCGTGCTGAGTCGGGGCGGTTCGCCAGTGTCGCTGCGGCGGTACTTCGATATCTTGTAGAGCGAGTGGATAGACACATCGACGATGTCGCCGCGCTGATAGTAGAGGCGTATCATCTCCTGATAGGAGTCGCCCACAGGCACACGCACCAAACCGCCGAACTTGCCGATGCCGAAGTCGACGTGCACGATGAAGTCGCCGGGTTCCATCTCCTGCAACTCCTTCATCGTGAGCGCCATCTTGCCCGTGCGGGCTGCGTCCGACTTAAGGTTGTACTTGTGGAAGCGGTCGAATATCTGATGGTCGGTGAAGAAGCACAGACGCAGATCGTTGTCGGCGAAACCTTCGTGCAGAGTGCGGTTGACGGGGGTGAAGGGGAGATTCGAGTTTTGAGTTTTGAATTTTGAGTTTTGAGTTTTTCTGTGCATCTGCTGCAACTCCTCACTGTCGAAAATATCGCGCAGGCGCTGCGTCTGCTTCTCCGAGTCGGCGAGGATGTAGAGCTGGTAGCCCTGCAAGAGATAGTCGTCGAGCGTCTGAGTGAGCAGACTGAAGTTCTTGTGGAAAAGCGGCTGCGGCGAGATGTGAAACTCGATAGACACCTGCGGCGTGCCCGAAGGCTGTGTGCCGAACTCGACGAGGCGGAAGCGGCATATCTCCTCGCGGAATTTAGATGGCGACACGAGGTTGTTCTCCTTGCGCATGTCGCGCATTATCTGCTGTTGCTCTACCTCCGTAGCTCCCTCCAAGCGCTCGGTCATGGCCTGCTGCGAGAAGCCGTCGTTGTATATCTTCTCGATAGTAGAACAAAGGTAGAGACGGTCTTTCATCACGAGCAGAGCGTCTTCGGGCAAAAGCGACGTGAACGGTTGCTTTTCTTCTGTGAGCTGCGCCAGTTCGGGCACGATGCGCACCTGCTGTTTCGAGTCCTTCGAGAGCTGGTCTGCCACCTCGAACGTGCGTATGGTGTCTACCTCGTCGCCGAAGAAGTCGATGCGGAACGGCAGCTCCGACGAGTAAGAGTAGACGTCGATGATGCTTCCGCGCATGGCGAACTGCCCCGGCTCGTACACATAGTCGACCTCCTTAAAGCCGAACTCGCGCATTTTGCGTCCAAGGTCGGCAAAGTCGACGATGTCGCCCACGGCAATGTTGATGGTGCGCTCGTCGAGGCGGCGCTTAGACACCACAAGTTCGCTGAGCGCCTCGGGACAGGTGACGACATACAAGGCGTCGCCGGCAGTCTGTGCAGAGAGTCGGCTCAGCGTCTCGGTGCGCAATATCTCGTTGGCGGCGTCGCGCTGTCCGTACTTCACCGCACGACGGTACGACGACGGGAAGAACAGAACGTTCTCGGTGCCGAGTATCTGCGTAAGGTCGTGGTAGAAGTAGCCTGCCTCCTCGTTGTCTTGCAGAACGAAAACGGCGGTGAGAGTTTTGAGTTTTGAGTTTTGAGTTTTGAATTGTTGCGACGGAGCATCGCAATTTTGAGTTTTGAGTTTTGAGTTTTTCTTCCCGTTAACTCGTTCGGCTACGGCTGAGAAAAACACAGGAGCCGATGAGGCAAGTAGTCCACTAAGGAATACATGCCTCACCGACTCGTCGCTTATTGCTTTCAAAAAAGCCCCGCACTGAGGCAGGGCTGTATATACATTACTGATTTCTCTTATTTCCATAGGAATAGGGTGGGTGGTTTAGTGTTTCGCCTCAGGATACTTTCTGAACCAGCCGTCCCATCTGAGTCGCATCACGCCGAAGAACGCTTCGCCGAAGATGCCGCCGCTCATCTTGCTCACGCCCTCGCGACGGTTGACGAAGATTACCGGCACCTCCTTTATCTTGTAGCCCATCTTGTAGGCAGTGAACTTCATCTCTATCTGGAAGGCGTAGCCCTTGAAACGAATCTTGTCGAGGTCGATAGACGAGAGCACGCAGCGGCGGTAGCATTTGAAGCCGGCTGTGGTGTCGTGCACCTTAAAGCCCGTAACCATACGCACGTACTTCGAAGCGAAGTAGCTCATAAGCACGCGACCGATAGGCCAGTTGACAACGTTCACGCCGCTCACGTAGCGCGAACCGATAGCCACGTCGTAGCCCTCGTCGTGGCAGGCGCTGTAGAGGCGTGGCAGGTCGTTGGGGTCGTGAGAGAAGTCGGCGTCCATCTCGAAGATGTAGTCGTAGCCGTGCTCAAGCGCCCACTTGAAGCCTGTGATGTAGGCTGTGCCGAGGCCCAGCTTGCCGCTGCGCTCGAGGATGAAGAGGCGGTCGGCGAACTCGTTGCTGATGAGGCGCTTCACGATGGCTGCGGTGCCGTCGGGACTGCCGTCGTCGATTACAAGAATGTGGAAACACTTCTCAAGTGCGAACACCGCGCGTATTATCTTCTCGATGTTCTCCTTCTCGTTATATGTCGGTATGATTACGATACTGTCGCTTTTGTTCATAGTCTTGCTGTTGAAATGGTTTTACATTGTCAACTCGTAACTCGTCTACTTGTAACTCGTTTACTTGTCAACTGGTCAACTAAAATGCAAATGTACGAAATGTATTCGACACAAGTGCGCTTGTTGCGTTAAAAAACGTGTTTTTATGCGTGTTACTGGTCGGGATTCTCTACAAAACCCTGATATTTCTCCTCAAGTCCGCTCATCACCACCTTGTAGCTCTCCTGCTCAAGATACTTGATGTTGTCTGCACCCTTGCCAATAGGCTGTATCGGTTTGTGGATAGTGAGGCGCAGCGGATGCCATACCACCCACTTCATGTCGCGTGTACGGGGCATGATGTCGAACGAGCCGTTGATGGTGAGCGGCACTACGGGCAGTTCGATGTCGTCGGCGAGCATGAATGCGCCACGCTTGAATACGCCCATGTGTCCGGTGAACGTGCGCGCTCCCTCGGGGAATACAACGAGCGACATGCCGCCCTGCAGCGTCTGTCGTGCGCTGTCGTATGTGGCGCGTATCTTGCTTGCGCCGCGCTTGTCTACGAAGATGTGGTGAGCAGCCTCGCACGCCTTGCCTACGAACGGCATCTGGCGTAGCTGGCGCTTCATCATCCACTTGAAGTTGCGGCACAGGAAGCCGTAGATGAGGAAGATGTCGAACGCTCCCTGGTGGTTGGCGACGAACACGTACGACTGTCCTTTCACAAGATTCTCGCGTCCTTCAACCTTCACCGGCAACATGAGTATGCGTATGATGAACTGTGCCCACCACTTGCCAGGATAGTAGCCCCAGAAGTGGCCGTTGCCCAATGAGCAACCTATTATCACCATCAGACATGTTATGACGGTGTAGATAGCTATCAAGGGGAGAGCTATCAGGAGTTGGTATGTACGGTATAGATATTTCATTGCTTGTTTTTTATTTTTATTCTATTTTATAAGCCGAACTAAGCCTTCTTGGGCCTCTCTAAGCCTTTTTATTAAGCCTTCTTGGGCTTTTCTAAGCCCTCCCCGATGGGGAGGGTTGGGAGGGGCTTTATTTAACTTTTAACGTGATTTCCACAATCTCCGGCTTCATGTGGAAGCGGAATGGTATGAAGGCGCCAACGCCCGTAGACACATACAGATAGCGGTTGCCCTCTTTGTAGAGTCCGGCATCTTCTGTGTTCACGACGCTTGTCGGTCGCCAGCCGAACAACGAGAGTTGTCCGCCGTGCGTGTGTCCGCTCAGCGTCAGTTGCGCGTTGCACTGCGGCAGAATGTGTCGGCGCCAAGCCGACGGGTCGTGCTGCATCATTATCACGAACGACTTCGGCGATATGCCGTGCAGCGCCTTGCGGTAGTCGGCCTTCGCCGGGAACGGCGGGCGTCCGTCGTTCTCCGTTCCTGCTATCACTATAGAGTCGGCTCCGCGGCGCAGTATGCGGCGTTCGTTGAGCAGCAAGTCCCAGTTCATCGAACCTTCCAGCGAGCGCGTCAGGCGTTCCATTTCACTTCTCTGCTCTGCGGTGGCAGTCTTCACGTAGTCGGCGTAGTCGTGGTTGCCGAGAACCGAGAAGATGCCGTCGACAGGATGCAGATGTATCAGCGTGGCCGTGAAGCTCACAGCCTCCTGCGGACGCATGTTGAGCAAGTCGCCCGTGAAGAGCAGCGCGTCGGGATGCAGTTCGTTCACCTGCGCCACTATGCGCCGTGCGAACTCCTGCTTCATCGAGCCGAGGTGCATGTCCGAGATCTGCACTATGCGGTAGCCGTCGAAGGCTTGCGGCAGGTTGTCGAACTCGAGTGTGACGCGCTTCACGTGCAGCTGGTCGGGTCCTACCATCGTTCCCATGAACAACACGTATAACCAACCGAGCACAAGCACCAATCCAGTGGGGTTGCCCCAGTTCTTGCGCTGCTTCAGCAGTCGCTTCACAGCCATGCCTGCAAGCGAAGCCAGAGTGAAAATCACCTTCGGCACGATGAGCAGACCTATCATGAACAGATACACGTTGAAGAGCGTGAGGTTATTCGGTGCGAAGTTGCGCATCATAGAGTAGGCAGCTGTGCATGCAAGCATAGCGGCTCCCGGCACCCACCACAACAGGCGCATCCACAGCGTTATGTCTCTGCGTTGGCGCAGATAGCGCATGTAGATGTACAGGTCTGGCAGCAGCGTGAGCAGCAGTATGAGTATTGATATTCTTGCTATCATTGTCTTAAACTTTACTTTCGATTGCTTCGTTACTATTGAACCCGCAACCGTTTCTATTGAATTTATAACAGTTCGGACCGAACCGTTGTCCTGCATTCTACTTCAAGAATCGGCGAATCAGTTCAACCGGCAGTCCGCGTCGTCGGGCATAATCGCGCAGCTGGTCTTCGCCGATGCGTCCAAGCTCGAAGTAGTGCGCCTTCGGGTGTGCGAACATCAGTCCCGAAACCGACGCATGAGGCTTCATGGCGCCACTCTCTGTGAGACGGATGCCAATCTGCTTGAGGTCGATAAGCCGGTCGATGATGAAGTTGACGCTTGTGTCGGGCATCGACGGATAGCCCACAGCCGGACGAATGCCTTGGAAGTCCTCGCGCAGGAGTTCGGCTACCGACAGATTCTCGTCGGGAGCATATCCCCAAATCGACCGTCTCACCTCCATGTGAAACACCTCAGCCGTGGCTTCAGCGAGTCGGTCGGCGAGTGTCTGCGCCAGCATACGCTGGTAGTCGTCGGCAAGAAAGTCGTGCTCCAACGCCAAGTCGACCGTAGTGGCGAACACTCCGATGCGGTCTTTCACGCCCGAAGACAGCGGACGTATGAAGTCGGCGAGCGAAAGATTCGGTTCGCCCTCCCGAGTAGGATGCTGTTGGCGCAGCATAGGCATGCGCACATCGCCGATAAGGATATCGTCGCCGTCGCTGTTGGCGTCGAACAACCCGAAAGCAGCGTGCGTCATGTATCGCTTCTCCAAGCGGTCGAGCATCTGTTCTGCCTCCGCCCGCATCTTGTCCTTCGCCTCCTGCGGCTTGCCCGACAGTCCCCAGGCGAAGAAGAAGTATATCCAGTTGATGTACGGGCGCAGCGTAGAGATGTTGTAGTCGGTGTATTTCAACATCGTTAGTTACCTGAATTGTTTTTCTATTTGTATAAACCCTGCTTGAGCCTACTCTCTGAAGCGCACAGCCTCACCGCGACTCACCGAGTCGAACGCCCAGTTATTATATATAATGTGTCCGTTGCACATTGTAGTGCGCACCTGCCACTGGTAGGTGTGACCCTCCATCGGGCTCCATCCGCACTTGCTCTGTATAGTCTCCTTAGTAACGGTCCACGGAGCATCGGGTCTTACAATCACGAGGTCTGCCTTGTAGCCCTTACGCACAAAGCCTCGCTTCGATACCTCGAAGAGCTTTGCGGGGTTGTGCGCCATTAGCTCCACGAGACGCTCCATGCTGAGCACGCCTTCGTCCACAAGTTCGAGCATCGTAACGAGCGAGAACTGCACCATAGGCATACCCGAAGCGGCGCGTGCGCAGCCGCCCTCCTTGTCCTTAAGCAGATGTGGCGCGTGGTCGGTGCCGATGGTCGTTATGCGTCCGTCGGTGAGAGCGTGGCGTAGAGCGTTGCGGTCAGTCGCAGTCTTGATAGCAGGATTGCACTTGATGCGAGTTCCGAGACGCGCATAGTCGTCCTGTGTGAACACGAGGTGGGCTATCACTGCTTCAGCCGTGATGCGTGGCGAAGTGCCGAACAGCTGCAGCTCGCGCTCCGTGGTCATGTGAGCCACATGCAGACGAGCGCCGGTTTCTTCTGCCAGGGCTACGGCGCGCTTTGTCGATTCGTAGCAGGCTTCCTCTGAGCGAATCTCCGGATGATGCTCTACGCCAGGGTCGTCGCCGTACAGCTCCTGCGCGCGCTTCATGTTGCGGTTGATGATGTCGGTGTCCTCGCAGTGAGCCATGATAGGCAGTTTCGCCTTCTCGAACAGCTCGTGCAGCACATCCTGACGGTCTACGAGCATATTGCCCGTAGACGAACCCATGAACAGCTTTATGCCGGGCACGAGGTGCGGGTCGATGGCAGTCACGCAGTCGATGTTGTCGTTGGTGGCTCCGATGAAGAAGCCGTAGTTGACGTGCGACTTGCTTCGGGCGTCGTTCATCTTTGCGTTGAGCGCTTCGAGTGTCGTGGTCTGCGGCTTCGTGTTCGGCATGTCGAAGTAGGTTGTCACTCCGCCGTAAGCCGCAGCGCGGCTCTCTGTCTCCATGTCCGCCTTCTCTGTAAGGCCGGGGTCGCGGAAGTGGACGTGGCAGTCGATAACTCCAGGCATAACAAAACACCCCGTGGCATCCACGATGTTATCGTAGTCGCCACGAGGTGTTTCTGTACCTTCTATAATGTCTGTAATGGTGTCGCCGTCGACAACGACGGATGCTACGCGAGTAGCTCCCTCGTTGACCAGCTTACCACCAAATACTAATGTCTTCATATATCTTGGATGATAGTTATTTATCGTGTTTAGCGCTGTTACTCGGCAGCAGCAGGCTGCGCCAGTTGGTTAGGTGTCGGTCCGTCGGGCATCGGCTGTGCGGGCGCTGCACCGGCAGGCGCTGTGTTCATGTCCTTCATGCCGTTCATGATAGCCTGGTTCTCCAGCGCCTTCTGGTAGAAGTCTTTCACGTACGGGTCGTTCTTGAACTTGTCTGTGGCCTTGCTCATGATGTCCTCTATCCACGGTGTGAGTTCGGGGTAGCGGTAGCCGATAGTCATCATGAAGAACACGCCCGGTCCGAGCACGTTGTCGAAGTTATCGGTGACGAATGTCGTTACGAGCTTGTCCTCTTCGGCGGTGAGTCGCATCGCCTCGTCGTTGAGTTTGCGTGTCACGGCGTCCATGTCGCTTCCGTCCATTATGGCGCGGTCGTGCGTGTGCAGCAGTTCTGCCTCCTGGTTCTTCAGTTGGTTGTACTTGTTGAAGAACTTGAACAGCTCGTCGTTGAGCGGAGTGCCGCTAACGATCTGCTGAGTGTTGTCGAGCTTGATGGTGATGTCGCCACTTTCTATCACGAGCGGCAGTATGCTCTCGTCGTCCATGAAGATATTGGCAAGACGCACCGTGTCGAACGTTCCGCAGAACTGGAACTGGCCGTGTACCACGTCGCACGAGTCGATCTTCTTGAAGTCGTTGTTGCTAAGCACCTTCAGGTAGAGCATGCGTCCGTCGAGCGTAGACACGTTCGACGATCCCTGAATGTTGTACGAGCTGGAGCACGATGCCAGTGTTATTATACCGAGTAAAGCGTAGAGTAGCTTCTTCATCATCTTTGGTTTTAAAAAAATTGTTGGTTTCTTGTTGTCTTCTTTTATTCTTTGTCTGTAGCGGAAGCCTCTTCCTGCTTCTCTTCGGCGTCTTCCTTCGCTTCCTCCTTCTTCAGCTCCGACGCGATGCGGTGCATAGAGTACATCTCGAGGATGGCGGCTGCGAGCAGCAGCATCACCCACTTGTTGTAAATGAGGTTGAAATATGTCACGGGGTCGGAGAACGAGTCTCTGAGCCACATGTTTGCGCTGTCTACCATGAGCAGACCTGCCAGCACGAAGAAGATGTCGGCGAAGGTCATTATCTTCTTCAGTCGCTTGATGGTGGGGTTCTGTCCTTCATACGTCTGGTTCACCTGCATTGCTGCGAATAGCAGTGCACCTAACAGGTATATCCAGCAGACAATCTGCTGTGCGAACATGAACACGAAGCATCCTGCTCCGATAACCATCAGTATGCCTCCCGTGAGGAAGAGCGCGCTTTGTAGTGTATTTAGTTGTTTCATTATTGTTCTTCTTTAGCTTGTTCGGGCTTGGGGTCGTCGCTGAGCACATAGATATCCTCGTCGTCGGCTTTCATGAAGTAGCGTTCGCGAGCAATCTTCTGGAACTCCTGCGTACCCTTTCGCATATCCTTAAGCTTTTTCAGGTCGCTTTCGTTCTGTGCGTTGTACTTGTCTATCTCCTCCTCCAGATCGTTTATCTGCATTTCGAGCTGGAAGCGGTGAAGAAAGCTGTTCTCGTCGACGAAACCTACGGTAAGAATACCGATGATTATAGTGATGGCATATTTATAGTGGCTTATTAGAGCCAGAATGAGTTTCAAACGCCCCATTTGTCCTTTATTATATATAATGTATTACTGGTAAAGACACGTCAGTCGCTGCAGACTGGTCTTTATTGCATGCAAACTTACTACAAATTTTTCATATTTCGACTGCTGCGCCCATTTTTTAGGGTTTATTATATAAACGGATTGTTTGGATATGCAAAAAATAGTTAACTTTGCATCGGTTCAAAATTCAGGAATAACAACATTAATAGAAAATAACATGAAGAAATTCATTGGAGTAGCCTTGGCTGCAGCGTGTGCTTGCCCTTCGCAAGCCGCTGGCGAGCAGACCAAGCTCGACACTACCCGTGTGAACAACCTCAACGAGGTGGTAGTGAAGGCTGTGAGAGCCCCGAAGAGTTCACCATTTGCAGTAGAGAACATCAAGAAGACCGAGCTCGAGCGCTTTGCCTCTTCAGGCAAGGAGCTGCCTTGGCTCTTCGCACGCACACCTGGTGTGCTCGCATGGAGCGAGAACGGCGTGGGCACAGGCACCGTCTATATGCGTATGCGTGGCGCTGCCGACAGCCGCATCAACGTCACGGTAGACGGTGTGCCTCTCAACTCGCCCGAAGACCAGTGCGTGTTCTGGGCTAACATGAACAGCTACGCAGCTCTTATGGGCAGCGCGCAGATACAGCGCGGCGTGGGCGCGTCTACCAACGGCGACGGAGCCTTCGGCGGTTCGGTGTCGCTCGCTACAGCCGCTCCGTCGCTTAAGCCTACCGTAGAGGTGACGGGTTCTTACGGTTCGTTCAACACATATCGCGTCGGAGGAACTTCTCTACAGGTCTGCTTGCCGACCACTTCATCATCGACGGCGCTTATCACGAGACCAACACCGATGGATACATCCACGGCACAGGCGGACGCTCTGGCTCTTACTACGGCGGACTGACTTGGCTCGGCGACCGCTTCAAGCTGTCGTACAAGAACATCGGCAACTTCGAGCACACGGGTCAGGCGTGGAACGGCGTTGCGGCGTGCAACTACGACGGCGATACCGACCTCAAGGCGTGGGGCATCAACAGCTATAAGGATATGTGGAAGCACGGACTGGGCAAGTTCAACTCGCTCTACGAGGAACTTGTAATACCGATGGACGACAATTGGGCTGCCGATCCTACAAAGCCGCTCACCACTGAACGCTACAAGATGCGCGACGGATCGTACTGGAAGCAGACTACCGACAACTTCGAGCAGAGCCACAACATACTCAACTTCACCTGGCAGCCTGCCGACATGCGCTGGAGCCACTCCGTAACGGCTCACTATACATACGGCTACGGCTACTACACCGAGTTCAAGAAGGACACAAAGCTGGCTTCTAAGTTCGGCATCAACGAGATGTACGAGAAGAATGGCGAGCTGAAGCCCGTAAAGTCGGACGCTATACGCAAGAAGGGCCTTACACAGAACAACTACGGCGCTCTCTACAACGTCAACTACAAGGACGCTCTGTGGGACGTAATGGGCGGCTTCAGCATGCAGCTCTTCCGTTGCAACCACTGGGGCAAGGTGACGTACATCGCTGACGAGACTCTTGAGAAGAAATACTTCACCGACGGCAGATACAAGTACTACGACTCGGACGCCAACAAGAACGACTGGAGCTGGTTCTTCAAGGCTAACCGCAAGTTCGGCAACGGCTGGAACTGGTTCCTCGACATGCAGATGCGCTACGTCAACTATAACACCGACGGACTCAACGACCACTTCGAGCAGGGCGCCGACGGCAACTACAAGAACCAGAGCATCGACATCAACGAGAACTACTTCTTCGTGAACCCGAAGGCTGGCATCAGCTACGACGCCAACGGACACAAGGCTTACGCTTCTATCGCTTACGCCAACCGCGAGCCCGAGCGCAACAACTTCACCGACAACATCGGCTACGGCAATCCGTCGCCGGAGCGTCTGCTCGACTTGGAGTGGGGTTATCAGTATCAGGGCGAGAACTGGTTCGCAGGTGTCAACTTCTACTACATGAAGTACGTCAACCAGTTCGTAATGACCGGCGAGAAGAGCGACATCGGCGAGTCGCTCACACGCAACATCAAGGACTCTTACCGTCTCGGTGCTGAGGTGTCTGCAGGCTGGAGCCCGCTGTCTTGGCTCTCTCTTGAGGGCAACGCCGCTCTGAGCCGCAACCGTCTGAAGAACTTCAAGGAGTGTGTGGAAAGCTGGGACGGTCCTGCTGTATGGAACACATACAAGAGCTCTACCATAGCATTCTCGCCATCGGCTATCCTCAACGGCTTCGTCGACGTTCACTTCGCTGGCTTCCGTGCTACATGGCACACCAACTTCGTGAGCAAGCAGTATCTCGACAACACCGAGAGCTCTGAGCGCTCGCTGCCGTGCTACTCGCAGACCAACGTCAACGCTTCGTACACATTCAACTTCGCTAAGCGTGTGCTCGGCTTGAAGCAGGTGGTGCTCGGTGCCGACTTTAACAATATCTTCGACCGACACTACGCTGCGTCTGGCTACGTCTACTACGACTGGTATAACAACAACAAGCGCAACTCTACCGTGGCTTACATCCCGATGGCTGGCTTCAACTGCCTTGGAACCGTAACGCTGAAGTTCTAAAAAAAAGCCCCTCCCCATCCCTCCCCGTCGGGGAGGGGGCGCAGGGCAGAGTTATATATGCTTTGCTTCTTTTTTAAAAAGGTTGCATGGCAGAGTGATACATGCTTTGTTTCTTTTTTAAAAAGGTTGCATGGCAGAGTGATACATGCTTTGTTTCTTTTTTAAAAGGTAGCATGGCAGAGTGATACATTTTTGTAATTAATAATTCAATTCTCTCTCTCCTCCCCGATGGGGAGGTCGGGAGGGGCTGTTTTTTTTTAATTGTTATGACTGAATTTCTCTCCACTCATTGGCTCGACATTGTAACGACAATACTCGGGCTAATCTATCTCGTCCTCGAATATCGTGCGAGCATAGCGCTTTGGGTAGTGGGCATCGTGATGCCCGCCATGGATATCTACCTCTACTGGAGCCACGGACTCTACGGCGACGCTGGCATGGCTGTCTACTACACGCTGGCTGCGATATACGGCTACGCCGTGTGGAAGTTCGGGGCGAAATGGAAGCGGATGCTGAAGCGCAAGGCTTCGGGGGTAGCAGGCTCAGATAAAGCTCTTGACACCGATGGCTCAGATAAAGCTCTTGACGCCGATGGCTCAGATAAAGCAGTAGATGCTGCAGGCGGTTCTCCCGAAGAGCTTCCGATAACGTTCTTCCCGCGCCGCCTTATCCTGCGCACGCTCGGCTTCTTCCTTCTCGCATGGGCCGCTACCTATTACGTTCTCGTGGCTTACACCAACAGCACCGTGCCCTTGCTCGATGCGTTCACCAACGCTCTTAGCTTTGTCGGCTTGTGGGCTTTGGCGCGCAAGTACGTAGAGCAGTGGCTGTTCTGGATAGCCGTAGACGTGGTCTGCTGCTATCTGTATGTGGTGAAAGGCATACCGTTCAAGGCAGGGCTGTACGGCCTGTATGTCGTGATAGCGGTCATGGGATACAGAAAGTGGAAGGGCCTTGCGAAAAAGGCATAACTCATCTGGATGCTCTAGGGAAACCTAGGGCATCTTTTTTGTTTTAGGGGGCTGGGCTGGCTAGGGTTCTAGGTTGGTTAGGGGGTCTGGGTTGGCTAGGGTTCTAGAAAGCCTAGAGCCCCTAGCTCCCCTAGAAGGTCTAACCTCCTATTCCTTTGAGCTTTTCCTTCAGCCCTTTTATCTCTGCCTCCTGCCTATAATACGCCTTCAGCGCTCTTTGCTTTATATCCTCGAAGGCTGCCTTCCATTTCGCAGCCTCCGCCTGCGCTTCGGCAAGAGCCTGCTTCAGGCGTGGCAGCTCCTCCTCCAGCTGCTTCAGGCGTGCGTCCTGCTGCTGTCTGTAGGCGGTGCGGGCGCGGTGCATGCGCTCCTTGATGCCACCCTCGGTGATGAACTCCTTCTCAAGCTTCTTCAGAAACGACATCATCATCTTGTCGATGAAATGGCAGAGCGTGATGGCGTAGTTGCACATCTGTTCGTCGCTCCACTGCTGGAAGAACGGAGCGTAGTCGGGCAGGCGGTTGTGGCGGCGGCAGTAGTCGAGCATATCGGTGTAGCGCTGGTCGCCGGCAACGTAGAACTGCAGGTGGCGCGACTTGATATAGTCCTCAAAATCCTCGCGCAACTCCTTCAGCGAGGCGCGTGCCACGTTGAGCAGCTTCAGCTGCATCTCCGTCGATGCCACACCGTCAGCCAAACCCTCGACGATGTTCTGCTTGCAGGAGCGTGCCGCCTGAATCACCTGGTCGCGCGTTCGGTCTTTGTATAAATGAATGAAGCGGTCGCAGAAAGCGAACGCCAGCTGATACACCACATCCGACTTCTGGTAGAAGTAGAGCGTGTCCCAGTTGCGCTGCTGATTCAGTACGTGTAGAGTGTTCGGGTCTTCAGCCATAGCGGGTTTGTCTTTGTTGGCAGAATCGTTATCTTCAGCCATAGCGGGTTAATAGTTTGATTGTCTGTCGCAAATTTAAAGAAAAATGTAAAGAGGCACAAGCGTATCCATAACAAATTCACATTTATTTCGTACTTTTGTCCGTCGAAACATACATGTTCAGCCGGCAGATAACGTCGGCTGAGAAATACACGATAATTATGGACAATCCTTCAGACACAATAAAGGCTACTTCTGATTCGGCGACTGTCACTTCGGACAACACAGAATTTCTTGCGTCGCTGCAGCCCGATGCCTTCGACGCCGTGATAGTAGCCGGCGGCGACTTCCCTACGCATCCTGTTCCGCTTGCCGTGATGGAGCGTGCACGGATGCTTGTGGCATGCGATTCGGCAGGCGAGGAACTCGTACGCCGTGGCTACAAGCCGACGGCTATAGTGGGCGACTGCGACTCGATGTCGGCGGAGTTTCGTGCGAAGCATGCCGACATTATATATAAGGTGGAGGAGCAGGACTACAACGACCTTACGAAGGCTACGCGGTTCTGCACGGAGCGCGGTTGCCGCCGCATTGCTTACGTCGGAGCAACGGGCAAGCGTGAGGATCACACGCTGGGCAACATCTCGCTGCTCGACTTCTACCGCCGCGAATTGCATGTAGACGCCCTGATGCTCACCGACTACGGTGTGTTCATCCCGGCTGTAGGCGAAACCGCAATAAGAACTTTCGCCGGACAGCAGATAAGCATCTTCAACCTCACATGCACACAGCTCGACGGCGACGGACTGCGCTGGCAGCCCTACGCCTTCTCCGCACTCTGGCAGGGTACGCTCAACGAGGCGCTTGGCGAGAGCGTCACGTTGCGTGGCGACGGAAACTACATAGTGTATGCTGCTTACAAATTGTAGTCTATTTTTTGACATATTGACACTAAACGGTATGTAATAAAAGCAGAAAATAGTGCGTGAAAGTAAAATGGCTGGTTTTAATTACATAATGTAGGTCAAAGTGTTAGTTTTTATGCGTTTTTTTTACTTATAACGTATTTTGTGTTTAATTATGAAATATGTTGAATAACGTTAAATACGTAAAGATTTCTTGAGAAATGTTTGGAAGTTATAAAAACATTTCCTAAATTCGCAATTGAAAAACTAATTCTTTTCAAAAGAAGAGGTTTATCACAGATACAAACAGCATTTGCTATTGAAGCAAACTGACGACACAGACAAAACGACGACGCAAACAGACGAAAAGAGAAACCAAGACGATGCAAACTGACGAAAACGATAAATTTCAAACTGACGCAATCAACGACGCAAACTGACGAAAATACAAAAACAAAACTGGAACGGCTTTCGCTACAGATAGCCTTCCACACAAAACCCAAAATCAAAAACCAAACCCCAAAAGGAGTTACTGGCACACGACGGAGAAATTGTCTCTTCTCGCAAAGCCGCCTACTCAGGGTAAGGGGGTGCACTTGTCTCAAGTGCACCAACCGAGCAAGCAGTGCACCAACCGAGCAAGCAGTGCACCAACCGAGCAAGCGGTGCACCAACCGAGCAAAACTTTACAAACTGAATAACTAAAAAGGAGTAGTCTTTCCAAACCAACCGACAGACATTCCAACATATATAAACTAAACAACAAAAAGGAGTTGCTTATGAAACGACTTGTATTTGCACTATTAATACTGTTCTGCGGCAACGATATGTCAGCCCAGACATATACAAAGGAAGTCTGCGTAAGATTCCCGGTGGCATCAAGCGTGCTCAATCCTAACTTCGGTGACAACGCAGCAAGTCTCGCAGAAATAGTCAAGTTCCTTACTGACGTGCAGAAAGACAGCACCTTGGAGCTGACCAGTGTGAAATTCTGCGGCTCGGCATCGCCCGAAGGTGGACCTCTTCTCAATCAGCGTCTCACCGAAAGACGCTGCGCCAACATGGAGCGCTACGTTCGCGAGCGAGTGCAGCTGCCCGACGCAATAGTGTCGAAGTGCGAGTGCTCGGAGATGTGGCAGAAGCTGGCTTACTTCGTAGAGAAGTCGGACATGCCGTACAGAGACGAGGTGTTGCACCAGATACGCGAGACCGATGAGTTCACATACAACTCGAAGGGAGTACTGGTAGACAGCCGCAAGAAGCGCCTCATGGACCTCAACTACGGACGCACATGGAACTACATGCTGCGCGAGTTCTTCCCCGCAGTGCGCAACGCCAGCCTCATATCTGTCTACATCGAGCAGAAGCCAACCGTGGTAGACAACCAAAAGGCTGAAGTGATTGTTCCGGAAGAGCCAGTAACACAGGAGCCGCAAGTAGAGGAGCCCGCACCTGAGCCTGAGCGCCGAAACGCATACCTCGCCATCAAGACCAACATGCTCTACGATGCGCTCGGCGTACCGAACATAGGTATGGAGTTCTCGCTCGGAAAGCGCTGGTCGATAGCAGCCGACTGGATGTACGCATGGTGGAACAACAACCATCACCACAACTACTGGCGCATCTACGGCGGAGGCATCTCGCTGCGCAAGTGGTTCGGCAAGGCATCGAAGGTGAAGCCGTTGCAGGGACACCACCTCGGTATCAACGCACAGGCGTTCACCTACGACTTCGAGCTCGGCGGAAAGGGATACATGGCAGGCATACCCGGCGGAACACTTTTGGACCGCACAAGCTACGCAGTAGGAGCCGAATACGGCTACTCGCTGCCGATAGCAAAGCGCCTGAACATCGACTTCAGTGTTGTGGCAGGATACATGGGCGGACGCTACTACGAGTACGAGCCGCTGGACGGACACTACGTGTGGAAAGCCACGAAGAACCGCCACTGGATAGGCCCTACAAAGGCTGAGGTGTCGCTCGTATGGCTCTTGGGACATGGAAACTACAACAATAAGAAGAAAGGAGGCGACAAATGATTAAGGTCATATTTAAACGCAATGTTACGAGAATCGCAACGGCGTTTGCTCTGGTTGCCATGACAGCATTGTCATCTTGCGAGCACAAGGATTTGTGTTTCGACCACGACTCTCATTCTCCTAAGTACAAGTTCCGTGTAGAGGCAACATATCAGCAGGAGTGGGAGATACGCAGCGACGGAAGCACCGACTGGAAGAACTTCTCTGCATGGGTCGACACCTATGGTATGCAATACGACGACCTCAGACCGCTCATACCCGCCGGTCTCCGAATGCACGACTTCCCGGCTCTCGGACCGAGCGACATGATCAACATGCCGGCTCAGGGCGACGTAGTAGGTCTCCGACCGGGCAAGCACCAGCTGCTGTTCTACAACAACGACACCGAGTATATCGTGTTCGACGACATGTACTCGTACGCAGCAGCCAAGGCTACAACCCGAACACGCACACGAGCTTCGTTCCTCGGCAATCCGTTCCAGAAACAGACCGACGCCAAGGAGTCTACGGTGGCAATGCCCGACATGCTCTACGGCAACTTCAACGAGGAGTACACATCGGAGCGCACGGTGGAGGAGACGGTGATGCCGGTCACGATGCACCCGCTCGTGTTCAAGTATCTCGTTCGCTACGAGTTCAGCAAGGGTCTGCAATACGTAGGTCTGGTGCGCGGAGCACTCTCCGGAATGGCGTCAGCCGTATACCTCAACAGCGGCAGAACATCAGCCGAGGCAGCAACGCTGCTTTACGACTGCACGCTGCAGCAATGGGGAGCACAGGCTATAGTTACATCGTTCGGAGTGCCCGACTATCCTAACGGCTACTACACATCTACACGAGCACCGCGCAGCCACGCGCTCAACCTCGAGGTGCGACTGAAGAACGGCATCATAAAGAACTTCTACTTCGACGTGAGCGACCAGATTGCAAAGCAACCGCAAGGCGGCGTAATCGTAGTGAAGGGCATCGAGATCTCTGACGAGGACGGCAAGCACGGCGGATCGGGCTTCGACGTAAACGTAGACGGATGGGGCGAGTTCGAGGACGTAGACATGCCGCTCAAGTAGCGCTACGCAACTCAAGCAGAAACTGTACACGGTTTACAACTAAACTTTTCATATAACTTTATTTACTAATTTAAACTACATCATTATGAAGAAGAATCTATTTTTATTCGGTTTAGCAGCAATCGGTATGTTGTTCGCATCATGTAGCAACGACGAGACTGTAGAGGTAAAGAAGAATACGAATGCTATTCAGTTCAAGAGCTTTGTAAATAACAGCACACGTGCGACAGACTTGACAACCACCAACCTCGTCGACTTCCAGGTTTGGGGTATCATGAAGAAGGACAACCAGATCGGCAAGCCGTTCGTTGGCACACAGGTTACCAAGGCTGGCGGCGCATGGTCTTATGGCGTACCGGTTTACTGGGAGAAAGGCTATCAGTACAGCTTCGTAGCTGTGGCTCCGGCTGATGCATTCGATATGGTAGAAGCTCCTGCCAACTACCAGGACTACGGCAAGGTTCAGTTCAACAACGGTAGAGGCGATACAGACCTTCTCTGGGCTGCCAAAGACAAGGGTCTCGTGACATGGGAAGGCAATGCATGTCCGGCTGTTGTCGACCTGACATTCAACCACATGCTTTCACGCGTTCGTTTCAACTTCGTGAACGGTATGGACGACGGCTCTTTGCTCACCGTAAAGGACGTAAAGATCACAAACGCTTGCACAGAGGGTACTGTACAGCTCATTGATGCTAACGCAGGTAAGTTGGTATGGGAACCTTCAGGCGACGCAGCCCTTCTGTTCAACGACGCTCCAGAAACAGCATTCGCTCAGAGCGCAACTTGCACAACAGGTCACAAGTACATGATTCCGGCAGACAAGGCTTACAATGTAACATTCAAATTGGAGCGTGCACACAACGGCGTTGTTGACACCTACACCCACACTGTTGCCCTCACAAAGATGCAGATGGAGTCTGGCAAGAGCTACCAGTTCAAGGCTGAGTTCACATCACAGAACATCAATCCTGACGGTGCACTCTGCCCGATCGTATTCACAGCTGACGTGAACGGATGGGACGCTTGGGGCGACGCAATCGACATGAACATGTAATAGTAGGAAACAACTGAACTCACGATGCGTCGAAAAGACACATCTGTGAACATCTAACACATCAGGTGTAGGGGGAACGCACAAAGTTCCCCCTTACACCCGCTCTTTTCTCTTAAAACCAATTAACCCATTTAATACGAACGAATATGAAAGGAATAAATATATTAAACATGACAGCAGGCATGGCTGCTGTGCTCCTGTCGGTGACACTCTTTTCATGCAGCAGCGATGTGCCGTACGAACATACTGATTACAGCACAACAGACAATATCTGCTTCGGTATTTCTGATTCTGGCAACGGCACACGCGCCGCAGCCGCAAACGAAGCGATAACCACCGACCGTTATGTGCTACGCTCATCAGAATCGAGCGACACCCTCTGCGTGCGTGCTGTCGTAAGCGACGGAATAGGCAAAGTCGCTGCCAAGCATGCTACACGTGCTTCCATGCAGACCACGATGTACGACCAGTTCAACGTCGTAGCGCAGTTGAAGAAGTCTGACGGTAACATTGCTCCACGATACTACATGAACGAGGTAGCCACCAAGCAGGGCGTTGTTTGGCAACCCTCTTCGTCGATATACTACTGGCCTGACAACGGATCGCTACGCTTCCTTGCATGGGCTCCTTTAGATGCAGAGCTTGACGAATCGCCGGTCAAGCCTTCAGAAGACGTAAACAAGACAACCATAAAGTACACCGTTCCGGCAGAACTCTCAAAGCAGCGCGACCTCGTGGCTGCTGCCACCGGCTACAACGCAAGTCCTGTAGGCGGAGTATGCGCTCCGGTATCGCTGCAGTTCAAGCATCTCTGCACAGCCGTTGTCGTGAAGACCGGCGCAACGATGGCGCCCGGCACGATAAAGAGCGTAACCGTTACCAACGTGCGCAACTCTGGAACGTACGACATGCTGAGATCCGCATGGACACTCAACGACGCAACGACCAGCTACACCGTTTCGCCCAACATGGCTATAGGCAGCACCACAGCCGAAGGCACTAAGCTCAACGCCGACGACGCTACATTCATGCTTCTGCCGCAGACATTGGGTGCTGACAGCAAGCTCGAAGTGATGTTCCACGACAACATCTCCGGCCGCGACCGCCTGCTCACAGCTTCGCTTAACGGCGCCGAATGGCCGATGGGCAAGACCGTCACCTATCGCCTCTCTATCACTCCTGAGTATGAGCTTGAGTTCACATCAGAACCGCAGGTGCAGGATGCTCACTATGTGATCTATCCTATTACTATTAAGGCCGAAAATCTTGGAGCTAATGGTTGGAAACTGGTTTCAAACGATACAAGAAATGTAACGTTTGTTGAGAATTTCGGAAATGATGACATCAAGAGATTGGTTGATAATGGCTATTGGCTTAAGGATTATTGTGGAAAGTCTGAGCTTACAAGTACAACACAGGGTGACATTAAGGTCTATGTTTTCATTAAGGAAAATATTACGGACGCCGACCGCGACATAAAGTTGACACTTACTCCTGCTGACTATCCTAACGCAGCCCCAGTCACTTTCGACTTTAAGCAGTATTGTCCGGCTTGGAACAACGGCATCGGCGTAGAGCGCAAGCAGGAAACCGATTATCCTTGGGGATTCAACTGGGATTCGAGTATGAAGATTACATATTCAATGCCAAAGGGATTCTGGATGGGTATCTGGCACGCCCTTTTCACAATCTTTGGTAATACAAAGTATGTCACTCAGGAAGGATATGCTTGGACTGGAACTTGGAAAGTAACAGTCGATTTCAGTAAAGTTCCGAAGCTAACGACTGCAACGAGTGCAACAGATGGTCTTAAAAACACTTGGGAGATATACAACTTTGAGGGCATTAGTGATGCAGAAACTATTATGCGCCAGTTGGAGTCGTGGGGTGGTGTGCCCGACAAGACATTGCCAACAAACCCAACGGAGTTTGCAGCTGCGGCATGTGCTAAGAAGAATCCTTTTGGTGTTACTATAAATACAAAGGATGGTCAGAATTTATACTTGCCAACATTGTCACAAAGCGATTTGGTATGGTATCTTCCGGCACAGGATGAGGCTCCGAATATGGTAGATGGCATATATCCGCTCTCGGGCAATTACTGGACATCTACAGCAATCACCGATCCGGGTACTACATCATACAAGTATACGGTTGGCGCATCTGCTTCTCCAGAGGACAGAAACAACTTCATCCACGTACGTGCAGTGCGCAAGCGTCCATAAGCTGCGCCGGCACTCATAAAAATGGTACTTTTTATATTATTTGCATAACTCTTTTCATACTGCGATTAGAATGATCCGTGAGGCTAATTCTAACCGCAGTTTGTTTTTTTTATCCCTATCGGAGTGTAGGAGGTTGGTGTGCCAGAACTATAGAATAGCGATGAAAGGCTAACTGTAGGAGGCCGGGAGACATCCGCTACTGTTGAGCTGTAGGGAAATTAATAGGCTTGTTTTTTTGTGCAGTCTTAGATTTGTATTAACTTTGCACGCTCAAAACACCCCTATCATCATTAACAATTTATATTTTTTATGTTCAAAAACAATTTCAACGCACGCCCTGGAGCCTTGCATTTCAAGCACTTCACGCACCGCAGCTATGCTCTTTTCAGCTGCTTGGGTCGCGAGGTGCTCATCTGCACGCTCAGTGTGGCTACGCTCACCAACGCCAAGGCAGAAGGCATCAGCACCAAGCCGGTAGCGTCGGCTCTGGCTCTCGACTCGCTGAGCCGCGAGGAGGTGAAGCTCGACGAGGTGCTCGTAACGGGTTCGCGTGCTCCGCTCACTGCATTGCAGTCGGCAAAGATTGTGGCTGTCATTTCGCGCGACGACATTCAGCGTGCGGAGGCAGCGAGTGTCAACGACATTTTGAAGTTAGTCCCGGGCGTGGATGTCCGTCAGCGCGGGGGCTTTGGTGTACAGACGGACATCTCCATCAACGGCGGCACGTTCGACCAGATTACCATTCTATTGAATGGCATGAATATTTCGAGTGCACAGACGGGTCACAACGCTGCCGATTTCCCTGTTTCGCTTTCCGACATTGAGCGCATCGAGGTTCTCGAGGGTGCTTCGGCACGTGTGTTCGGTTCGTCGGCGTTCAGCGGCGCCATCAACATCGTTACGCGTCAGGATGCCGAGAGCAATGTGTCGGTGGCTGCCGAGGGCGGATCGTTCGGCACGTTCGGCGGCGACGCGAGCGTGAACCTTGCTACGGGTGCGGTGCGCCAGAAGCTGAGCGGAGGCTACACGCAGAGCGACGGAGGCACGGAGAACAGCGACTTCCGCCGCCGTCGTGCCTACTACATGGGCCGTTGGGAGTCGCGCTACGTAGACCTGCAGTGGCAGGGCGGATTATCGTCGCAGGACTTCGGTGCGTCTACGTTCTACAGTGCGAAGTACAACAATCAGTTTGAGGCTACACGACGTTTCATGGCGTCGGCACAGGCAGAGATAAAGCCGTGGGCTGACGACCGTTTCGTGCTCACACCGATGGTCTACTGGCATAAGGATGTAGACCACTACCAGCTCATAAAGGGCAAGGAGGGCGCTGCTGCCGGCGAGAACTATCACCGTCTCGACACCTACGGCGGTTCGCTCAACGCTCATGCTACGTGGCTGCTCGGCAAGACGGCGGCTGGCGTCGACGTGCGCCGCGAGCATATCCTGAGTACGGCGTACGGCGATGTGCAGCCGGAGGACAAATGGGTGTCTATCAGCGGCACCGACCGCAAGTATAACCGCCTCGGCGAGCGCACCAATACGAGTCTCTTCCTCGAGCATAACGTCATCGTGGGCGGCTTCACGCTGTCGGCTGGCTTGCTCGCCAACCGCAACACGGCGCTCGACGGCAAGTTCCGCCTCTACCCGGGTGTGGACGTGAGCTACCGCCCGAACGACGAGTGGAAGGTGTATGCTTCGTGGAACCGCGCGCTGCGCGTGCCTACGTACACCGACCTGTATACGAACAATGCGGTGCAGCAGGGCGACATTGCGCTGCGTCCGGAGAAGAACGAGGCGTTCAAGGTGGGCACACGCTACCGCACGCACGGCTTCGAGGCGCTGCTGAGCGGGTTCTACTCGAAGGGTACGGACATCATCGACTGGGTGTATCCTACGGCTGAGAGCAAGAAGTATCAGGCGATGAACATCGGCAAGCTCGACAACATGGGCTACTCGGTAGATGCTGCGCTGCATCTGCAGGAGCTGCTGCCTGAGTTCTTCATCACGCGCATAAAGGCGGGCTATGCGTTCATCCATCAGAAACATTCTACCGACGGCGACGTCTACGGTTCGCTCTACGCGCTGGAGTATCTGCGCCACAAGGCTACGCTGCAGGTTGACCATCGCATCTGGCGACAGCTCACGGCGTCGTGGGCGCTGCGCTGGCAGGAGCGCATGAACGGTTATCATCCGTATACGAAGGTGGATGTGCGTCTGCAGTGGACTGCGCCTACATACAATATATATGTAAAGGCTGACAACATCACCAACCACCATTACTACGACCTGGGCAACGTTAGGCAGCCTGGCATCTGGGTTATGGCTGGTGCGAGTGTGAAACTGAAGTTCTAAAATGCTGACCGAATTCTAAAATGCAGACCGGGGCGTGGTAATGGCTTTACCGCATACATGTAATGCCATTACCGCGCCCCGGTTATATCGTTACCGCGCCGCTGTAACGTTGTGCCCAGCTTGCGGTAACACTCGCTTTTCTAAAGTTTGTAGTTGAAAAACTCCCACAGAATCCACTCTAAGTTTTTAGTTGAAAAAACTTCCACAGATTTCACTCTAAGTTTGCAGTTGAAAAAACTCCCACAGATTTCACTCTAAGTTTGCAGTTGAAAAAACTCCCACAGATTTCACAGATTCTCACAGATGTTAGGGCGCGTATATCTCCCCCAGAATCCACAGATTTCACAGAATTTTTCTCAGCAAGAAAGTTCTGTGTAAATCTGCTTTCTATGTTAATATCCAAATGTTTTGACCATTATTTTCATTTTAAGCTGAGA